>BNJV01001332.1_pt1 | contig 71823 bp, 112 predicted proteins | sample 8540591 | NCBI WGS metagenome assembly BNJV01 (sample SAMD00202457, study PRJDB9452) | human saliva metagenome | host: Homo sapiens
CAGTTACGTATTGCTGAACTCGTCCAGGTTGAAGAAGATCGCCAGGAACCAGGCGCGCTCCAGCGAGCGGGGTGCGGTCCTCGGCCTGCTCCAGGACGCGCTCGTTGAAAGTCCCAGCCAGGTCAGCTCGGTCGATGAAGCGGTTCTTGAAGAAGGACTTCAGAGCGGCAGGAGATCCTCAGGGTCCGCCTGGGCGGCTGAAAGCGGCGAGAGGCGGCCGAGGCCGCGACGTCGACCGCGGCGCTGGCGACCGGTCGCGCCGGCGAACTCGGTGAGGCCGCGCGCGCGCTGTCGGAGCTGACGGCGGACGACGCGGGTCTGCTGCCGGGAGCAGGCGGCCCCCGGTCGGCGCCGTGGTCGACGGGGTCGCCTGGGCCTCGAGCGGCGGACGGGCCGAGTGCTGAGCTGGCGGAGGTGATGGAGGGAGGGCACTGGCGGGGGTCGCGGTGCCGATGCGGGGGCGTCTCACGTCGCTGCGTCGACGATGTCGTCGAAGTCCTCGTCCTCACTGCTGCGGAGTGCGATCGCGGCGAAGTCGCGCGGGTCGGCGCCTCGATGACGTGCTCCTCCTCGACCGTCTCCTCGGAGCCTCAGGGTCGTCAGGCTGGTGGAGTCGGCCGTGTCTTCAGCACTCTCCGGGTGCGCAGCGGCGGTCGAAGCGATTCGACCAGGACATCGATGCGCTCGGGAGTCTCGCCCACACAGGGCGTCAATGCCGGTGGAAGAGCCGTGGCCGGGCAGCGCCGGGGCGGCGCCGGGCCTGCAAACCGCATGGTCGCCGGAGCCGGAGACCTCGGCGGGAGACGGCCGGCCTGTCGGTGCGCGCAGGCCTCGGGCGAGACCGCCGACCTCGGCGGCCTCCGTGGCTTCAACGACAGTCTCCGGCCGCCTGGCGTCGTCGGTCACCCGCTCGGGCTCCTGAGGGGTTGGGGTGACGCATCCACACCCCGCCCAGGGAGCGTGAGGAAAGCGGCGTGCGAGGCGCGTCGTTGGTCGCGGCCACGGTCCACGTCCGCGCGTGCTGTGCCGGAGGTCGTCCGGTTCGGCGAGATATGCGAGGCCCACCGCGCTCCACGCCCGTTCTTGGGGACTCATGGCCGATAGGCGACCCTGCTGCACACGCTCACGTCCGCCGTCCCGCGCACCCGCCCGTTCCTCGCTGACGGCCGCGGCGGATACCGCACCACCTCCGCGCACTCCTCCCCACCGCGTGACGGCACGCTCATATTCCTCGTCACGCCATCCAGTCCTCACGCAGCGGCTGTTCGGCAACCGCATCCGAGCGCCAGCACCACTTTTTCTGCCCGGCAGCGACAGCGACGCACGCGGGTGCTGCGCCGACGCAGCGTTCGTGATCTCGCCGAGGATGCGCGGTGGTGTCCAAATCGGTGCATCAAAGGAGCCTGAGCACCTCTCACACGCCTTTCAACAGAACCGCTGCGGAATCATGCGGTTCTGATCCGTCCACGAAGCGCTTTGCTTCGGGCCTTTGTCGCATTTGGACATCTGCACCCGGGTGCCTGACGCAAGGCATCACTCTCAGTCGAGAGGAGTCCGGCGGCAGGCGGCGCGGCGGGTGGCGTCGGTGAGCTCGTCGGCGGTGGCCAGGAGGGCGGAGTCGCGGCGGGTGACGCGATCGGCGAAGCTCGTCGGTGTCGTCCTCGATCCACTCGGGGTTGGAGCCGGCTACCAGGGCGCGCAGGGAATCCCGGCGGTGGCGCTCAGCAGAGAGGGCGATCTCGGTGACGGAGCCTCGACGCTGCCAGCCGGGACGGCGTCAGAGGCGCTCGCGCAGGTCTGTCGGGGAGGGCACGGGCGCGCCTCGCCGAGGGCGGACTCGAGGCGGGCGTTCATGGTGTCGTCGGCTCGGTGAGGTCGACGACGGTGGCGCTCAGCGGCGGGCGACGAGCTCGGGGTCGCGGCGGATCCACTTCCGCGCACGAGGAACAGGCGCCACAGGGTGCCGGGCAGGGTGGTGGCGGGGGAGTCGGCCCACAGCTCGGCGATGTCGTCGATGCCGTTGGTGGTGGCGCACCGCGGCGACGACGCCGGAGCGGGTGATGCCGATCCTCGGTCTCCGGTGCCGAAAGGCTCGATGAGGGCCTGGAGCGGCGCGGTGGGCGAGCTCGGAGGCGACGGCGGTGTCGGTGCTGCCCTCGATCTGTTCGGCGGCCTCGGGGTCGAGCCGGGCGTGGGCGGTGGAACGCGGGCCATGGGGACTCCTCACGCGGTGCGGGCGCGCTGGCGAGACCGACGCGCAGCATTGTCTCGCGGGAGCACGTGGGCGCTCCCCCACCGGCGTTCCACTTCCGGCCGACGACAGCGGAGGGCTCAGTGGAGTTGCAGAGGCGCCGGCCGGCGACGAGATCGCGCCTGGGCGGTGCCGAGAGCGGGCGCGGACCATCCGGATCATGACGGGCGACGGTGAGTCCGAGTTCGACACGGCGGTCGGTTGTCCGGCCATGCTGGCCCCTGCCGATGGCGTCTGAATCTGCTTCCGCCGCCGTCAGCACCCCTTAACCAGCTGGTCAGAGCTGCGGACTTTTAATCCGAAGGCCGGGTTCGAGCCCCACAGGGGGTGTACCCTGCCGGCCTCGGCCCCACCAGGACCGGGCCGTACCGTGCCCGGACGGGCAGCCGAACTAACCCCGGCGCTGCAAAGGTGGATAGAGGTCGCTAACCCCACCCTTTGAACAGTTCAGCGGTCATTAGCCAAATCAATTGCCCACTTCACCCTTGCCGCGCAGACGGTTAGAGACGCTTTGCCCTGAACACCAAGAAGTGCCCCGGTGGGCGCGGGTGATTCCACGGAGAACAGAGACGCGCACCGTGAACCCAACTGCGGCATCGAACCCCCAAGAGTCGGCGATGCGGAGAGTGCTTTTGAACCCGCGCAACTGAAGCGGCACGAATGAAACGTGAGAATGCAAGTGACACTTGCGTCACGTATCGACCGAACTGGCGCACACGGCGCGCGAATGAATGAAACGTCAGACTTCAAAACGTAGCGATCCGCTGATGTCTCGCGAGGCAGGCTGTGGAGCGCTGGCTCGACGCTGGCATCACCCGGCAGCAGCCGCGCTGGGGGCGGAAGGGTTGATCGACATGGTTTCGACCGCCGTCGGGCCGAGTGAAGTTTCCGACAGAGCACCATCGAGGTCCCTCTGAAGTCCATCGGCGCCTCTCGGTGCCGTCGGCGCCCGGTGTGCTGAGGCGTGTGAGCCTCGCGCGCGTTGTGATGGCTGGTGCTGATGTGAGTGCGGTGGATGCTGAGGCTCGTGAGCACTTCTGGCGTGAGCTTGTTCCTGGTGCGCTGGTGGCTGCTCGGTGGGCTGTTGAGCTTTGCCGGCTGTGTGCGGGCGGTGTGTCAGGTTGCGGGTGTTGATGAGGGTACCTGAGTCGTTGGCCTGTGGAGGCGTGGTCGGAGTGGTCGGGGCGTTGGAGGTCTTCTCGTCTGGTGGGGTGCTGCTTCGTCCGGATGCGTGGTTGGAGTGTCTGGTGCCGCCTGGGTGGATGCGGCCGCTGGTGCGGCCGTGGCGTGATGCCTGACTGCCGCCCCGTGCGTGGCCAGGGTGTCCTCCTCGGGGCACGACTGGTTCGCCGAGGCTGGGGAGCATCCGGAGTCGTTCAGGCTGAGCATGACGTTCTTCGGTATCCTGATGCCGTCCGTGGCTGAGGTGGAGGAGGCCTGGCGTTGGTGCGCTGGGCAGGGGCTGTCGCCTGTGCTGTCGATCGTCGCTGGTTCCCGGCTGCTCCGTGGGGGCAGGCCGTGGTGGCGCAGTCGAGGCGTTGTGTTGACGCCGGGTGAGGAGCAGGTGGATGTCCTGGCGTCGTTTCTCGGCTGGGGGTCGTCTTCGCCGGGACCCGCTGAGGGTTCGACGCCAGGCGGCCGGTGGCCTGGGAGTGGGTGGTCGGCTGATGACGTCGGTGGTGGCTTACGGTGTCTGGAGGCGGCGCCGTCGAGGGTCTGCTCAGGCATCGCGTGAGCCGTTTCATTGGAGGATGCGCGCCCTGTCGTCGACGGCGTACCAGCGTCCCTGATGCCGTTGCGTCTTCCTGCCCGTAAGGGCGGTGGTCGTGGAAAAGCCAGCCTTGTCGGCAGTGGTGCAGCACGAGCTGATGTGGTGGGTTCGGCAGTGGTCGGCGACGTCCTTTGCCGAGCAGCTTGCAGGTCTTGCTTCTGCAGTTCTTGGGCGAGGCCGTCGCGTCGTTCTCCCCAGGGCTGCCATCTGAGGAAGCGAGATCCGGGTCTTCGTCCCCGATGCTGGTGCGTGGGCGGCTTTGGGAGCGCCGGGCGGGATCCAGGTTCGGGGTGGGCTGCGGGCGCCGTGGCTTCGGCGGCCGCTGAGGGAGCAGGCATGGCGGGCCAGTGGTTCCGGTGCCGCGGCCTCCGATGTTGAGGGCGATCGAGGACAAGGCGTCTGTAGTCGGCTGCGAGGAAGGCGTTGGTTCTGAGGATGCCAGGTGGGGCTGATGGTGATGCGCAGGTGTGTGCCCAGTGGTGCCGACGAGGGCCATGCGAGGAGCGTCCAGAGGTGGTTCTCCTCGGCGGCGAGTGACGCTGTCGAGCTCAGGTGCGCATGCCGGCGCGTCGAGGGTGAAGGCGGTAGAGGACGCGGTGTCCCTCCTGCTCGTCTGCGCAAGAGGGCTTGTGCGTGAGCTGCAGGTCGGTCATTGGTCTGTTCTTTCTTGCACGGCGGGCCTTCCGCCAGTTAGCCTGTGGGGCACGACGGGCGGTCCGACGTCGCCGTTCTGGTGGGGGCCGCAGTAGGTGTTTCTGCTGGCCCTGGTGGCCGGGTGACGGTGTAGTGTCACCTGCCGGGGTGGAGGCGCCCGGCTGAGCCCTCCCACCCGCCCCGAGTGTCCCTGTGACCCACGACAAGAATCCCTGCGGCGAGATGCGAGGTGGTCAGATGGTGTTTTCTCCTGAGTTCCTGCTGGCGTGTGCTGGGCCTGGTGCCGTGGTGGTGCTGGTTGCTCGCAGGTTCGTCCCTCGTGGGCGTGGCTGGGGTGCGGCTGCTGCACGCTCGGGCTGCGCGTCGTGAGGCTGCGGCTGCCCGTGTGGGGTTGGGGCTCGGCCTGCCGGGGCGGGACTGTCCGGGCGGTGTCGGGGTCATGAGCTCGTCGGTGGCGGCTGGCTTGTGGGTGGCGTTCAGTGTCGGTCTGCTCGTGGGCCTGTGGGCCGAGGAGGCGGAGCAGCGCTCACCGAGAGGCCTCGCGGCGTCCGAGTGGGTGCCTGTGGCGTTGGGGTCTGCTGCGTGCAGAGCTGGCTGTCCTGCTGGGGTTGATGGTTCTGCTGGTACTGCAGCCGGTGTCGTGGGTGCCGTTCGCCGCGCTGGTGGTGATGGCTGGGCTGGTCGGGCGTGTGCGGTTCATGCGGCTGGTCCGGCGTCGTTGCTGGTGGTGGCTGGCGTCGGCGTAGGGGATGGTGCTGCTCGAGGCTGGCGGTTGTCGCGGTGTTCCTGCCTGCGACCGCGCCGTTCGGCGTGCGGGTTGGGCTGCCTACGTGGTGGTGATCGTGGCCCTGCTGGGTCCTCAGCGTGGCGCGGTTTGCGGCTGGCGGTGGCTCGGCGCACGGGTCCGGACCGGGATCGACCTGGCTGACTACGTGGTGGTTCCTGAGGGTGGTCTGAGGGCCCCCGCTACCATTGTTCTTCATTTCTTCTTGTTTTTCGAATTACATTCGGTGTTCTCACGGATGGGAGAGGCTCGTCGTGTCTTCTGAGGGGTTGTGGCAGGCTGCGTGGGCCGTCTGTCGGCGACGAAGGAGCTCGGGCCGGCTGCGCTGGCCGTCCATGGCCCTCGGCTGGGTCCTGTCCACCTGTGGTGGCCGCCGGCCCCGGCGACAGCCGGCGGCCCCCACAGGTGGTCAGGGGGCTACGCGGGTGGCGTGCGGGAATCGAGGAGGTATCGAGTGGGAGGAGCTCGTGATGACGACTATTGAGGGCAACGGAGTCGGAGCAGCAGCTATTGGATGAGGCCACCGGACTGTGGCTGGGTGTTCTCGCTTGAGCAGCTGCGTGAGGAGCTGGCGGTGGCGAGGACCCAAGAGTCTGCTAGTCGCCCAGAGGCTCTCTGGAAAGCCGGGGCCGCTGACTGCTGTCTGCTGCTGAGGAGCTGGGCTGGTGGAGGAGCGCTGGCAACGCCGGCGGTGTGGCTGCTGAGGAGAGCTGGCAAAGGATCGTCTTCGTGCGTCGCGGCTCTGGTCGATGTGTGGGAGGAGGCCACGAGCCTGCCGGTGCGAGGTGGCTGCGCCGGCGAGGCTGGTTCGCGGCGTTCAGCCGAGTGCTGTTGGTGAGTGGCGATCCGATCGGGATGAGGAGACGGCTTCACCATTGAGTGTGTTGGTCTTGATATCCGTCAGACTGCGCTCGTTTGAGGCGCCCTGGTGGGTGCCCCCGATCGGCACGAATCCTGGTCTGCGGGTGTCGGGCGACCCCTGCGGAGGGCTTTTGGGTTCTGGCGGACGAGGCCTCTGACTGGGTGCCTGGTACGTCTCGGACTGGATGGTTGACGACGGCTGACGAGATGAGGTCCGCAGAACGCAGCGTGTTTGAGGGAGTGATCCAGCGTCACGGGCACCGTTTAACGAAGGATAACTGGCTTCAGTCGGTTGCCTTCTGCCTGCTTCCGGTTCAGGGAACCAGTAGCCAGGAGGTCGGGGGCGAGTCCTTCTTCCACGGGTCGATGCGTTTCAAGCTCGGTGAGGGCTTCATCATGAGCTACTGACGACGTGTCGCGTCCGGACCTCCGGTGAGAGGAGGAGTGCTGTCGTGAGCTTTCGGGCTGTTCACTGGGCTCTTCATGAGGTCAGGGGTGTGTCGATGGGTCACAAGCTCCTGCTGGTGACGCTGGGGGAGTATGCGGATGACACGGATTGTGCGTGGCCGTCGCGCGAGGAGCAGCTGGCAGGCGCGTCCTTAGAGTGCTCCGTGTCAACGATCAGAGAAGTCTCAAGGCGTTGATCTCTTTGTTCGGACCGACCGCGGCGAGGAGCGGTGGCGATGGATGATGACGGCAACACTCACCGGCCACGAACGTTCACCGGCTGCACGTGGGCGCTCAACCCACGCAGGGAGTGACGATGCCCCGCAGGGTCCTTTCGGGCGATCCTGAGCTGGCGACGTTCGCCCAGGTCAGGGCATACCGGTCAACCCGACCGGTAAGGGTGCAGACGGATCGCAGACACCTGTGGATAACTTGTCTGATGATCGGTTTCCGTTGCAAACACTGATACCGGTCAATCTGACCGGTATGAGTCTATACCGGTCAAAACCGGGGGCATACCGTCAGCCATGGTGACCGGTATATCTGTTCCAAACCACCATAGGAACCACCAGACCCAACCAGACCAGTGCCGGGTGACCTCACCGGTGGTCGCGCTGCTTCGCGGTCGGGTCCGGTCGGGTCCGGTCGGGGTGATGATCGATCGGGGGTGAGTGCTGGCCGTGGGCTCGGCGGACGCCTCGCCGGCTGCGGCGTGCCTGGCTCGGTGGCGTCGGGGCTGCCGGCTGAGTGGCTGAGCTGCTGGGTGACTGCCTGCCGGATTCGGATGCAGGACGGCTTTGGATCGTCAGGGTGCGCTGCGGATCGCGGCGCTGCTTCGTGAGCGTCTTGCTGCTGGTTGGAGGCCGCATCAGATCCGGCGGGTGATGGATCAGGCGTTGCCTGCGAGGGTGTCGCGCTTGTCGGGGCTGGTGGCTTCCCGGCTTGAGGCGAACGTGGATCCGGCGCTGGCGCCGGACAAGGTGAAGGCGGCGGCTGAGAGCCGGCGTCAGGAGGCGGCTCGACGCCGTTCGGAGGAGATCGCGGGCCCGGACAGGCCAGAGGCTGATCCGGCGTTTGAGAGGGCTTTGGCGCTGGTGCGTGAGCAGATGCCGGGGGCGTCGTTGCTGAGTGCTCGAGGGCGGCTGCCGAGCTGGTTGAGCGTCGTGGGTGACGGGACTGTGGGGGTGAAGTCGTGAGTGATTCTCAGCGGCGGAGGTCGTGGTTGTTGTGGGCTCGTGATCTGGAGGGATGGCTCCTGCGACACGGCTGTGGTGATGGAGCTGGCGCACCTGGCGGACTGGCGGGGTGAGTCGGTGGTGAGCGTGGCTCATCTGGTGGATCGGACGCATCTGGGTGTGCGGACGGTGAAGCGGGTCCTGGCTCGCCTGGAGGCTCGTGGTGTGCTGCTGCGTCGGCGACGTCGGGTTGATGGTCACCAGGGCGCGAGCCTGATTCGTCTGCTGCCCTCAGGCGGTGGGTGCCTCGGACGAGGACGTGGAGGAGATTGCGTACCGGTTCCCGCTGCCGGAGGTGGACCTTGAGGGCGCTGGGTGGAGACCAGCGACAATGAGGGGCTGCGTGAGGCGATCCTCGGCGCGATTGACGAGTCCCTGGCGCGGTGAGGAGATGGGCGTGTACCGGAGCCTGGATCAGGCTGTGGATCACCAGCTGGCGGGGATCATCCATGAGGGGATCGAGTTCGCGCGTCTGCGCCCGGATGAGTCGAAGGCGGACACGACGTCGTGGGCGTGGCAGGTGATTCGGGAGTGCACCGGGAGGATCGTGACGGCGGACTGCCCGTGGGCGATGTGGACGGTGATCACCAGCGGGCTACCCGGTCAGGTCGTGACGACGTCCTGCCCGAGGGGTGAAGGTGGAGGAGGTTGACCCGTCGCTGATGCCTGAGGGGTGAGTCTTCCCGGTGAGATGGCGGTGGACGCGGTGGCGCTGGATGACTTCGAGCGGGTGCTGCGTGATCCGGTGGATGCTCTGGTGGCGGCGGGGATGGATGAGACGACGGCGTGGGCCCGGCACTCGGAGGGTCGCCGAGCTTGCGGTGCTGAAGGGATCGTCGCGGCGTCATACGGCGGCGGCTGAGGACGCCCGCCTGGAGGACCTGGGGGTGTCGGCTGCGTGCGCTCGGGCGTGGATGACGCTGCTGGTGGGTAGCCGGCGTGGTGACGCGGGCGTCCGTGCTGGAGATGGAGCCGGAGGAGGTGGGCACGATGGCAGCCGAGGTCGTGAAGGCGTACCAAGACATTTAAACAGTGACCTCAGATCTGTTTAGGGCAGGGTGCCAGTTTGGCACCCCGCCCTGCTGCTTGCGGGTCAACGTTATTTGGGGGGTGGTGAGGGTGTCGTAGAGGGTGTTGATGATGGCGTGGGGGTCGGCGTGCTGGGTGTCGGTGTACCAGGGGCTGTCGGCGGTGGCTTGGAGGCTGTGCCAGAAGGTGAGGTCGGTTGTGGGTTCGGGTGGTCCTGGCATGTCGTTGAGCTGTTCGGCCATGGACAGGTAGAGGTTTCGGGCCTGGGTGTAGGTGTTGATGTCGGGTCCGAAGACGGGGCAGTACCAGATGTCGTCTCCGGCTGTGGGGTCTTGGCCGTGCTGGGTGACGATCCCAGAGGCTGCTGGGCGTTGACCTTGGTGTCTGGGGGGCAGGGGCTCGGTGGGTTGGGTGGCTGGGTGGTCGCCGATGATGCGGGAGGGCTGGGGCGGTTGGGCGAGCCGGTGTGCGTTGGCGAGGACGGTGTTCTGGTTGTCGTCGGGGGTGACGAGGGTCCAGGTTGACTCGACGATGGCTGTGTAGCTGTACCAGTAGGTCGCGTCCTGCTCTGGGGATGACGACGGCCTGGTCGGCGAGTCGGGCCCAGTGGTCGGTGGCGTCATCGGGGATGGGTTGGAGGAGGCGCTTGTAGAGGTTGACGGCGGCGCCGTAGCGGGCCTCGTGGAGGGGGCAGTAGTAGGGCCGGTCGTCTGGGTTGTTTCCGCGGGTGACTGCCCAGCGGTGGTGGACCTCGGCTCTGACGGCCATGGCTTGTTTCCCCCTGTTTTTGGCGTGTTTTTGCGTGTGGTGGGCACCACGGTACCGGAGGGTGGTGGTGTCTTCCCTTGTTGTAGGCGGGTGTCGTGCGCCCACGTTCTACGTGGTGGGCATGGGAAGCAATCCGTGGGTGCAGGAGCCTGCGCCTCCTGAGCCGGTCAGTGACGGCGTGGAGGTGCTGGGCGTGGACTATCGCAGGTGGGCCAGTGGGGCTGAGGTGTCGGCGTCGCGGCGTCTGGGGCGTGTTCAGGTTCGGGGTCGGCGCTGTGGGTCGTTGGGGCCTGCGTGGGGCTGGGACCTCGACGTGGGCGGGCCTGCTGGACGCTGGGGATGCGGGGTGCTCGTGGCCGGTGCCGGCGGTGCCTGGTGAGCGGGTGCGGGTGCTGGTGGCGGCGCGGACTCACGCCGCTGGGTTGGAGGCTGCGCGTGCGGTGGCCGTGGAGTGGCTGGAGGGCACGGTCCCGGGGGTGGAGCTCGTGGGGCTGGTTCTGGGGGCGGACGTCCCTGGGCTGACGGCGCCCTAAGCCTCTTGCGCGGCTGGTGCATGACGTGAGCGGGCTTTTCCCGTGGTGCTGCGCGTGCCGTGGCAGGAGGCGTGGCGGCTGAGCCAGCCGAGCGAGGCGCACAAGGGCCTGCGCGTGCGCAGGGTCATCAAGACCATCAACAAGATCAACAACGATGAGAGGAAGAGCTCATGAATGATGTCGTTCTCGGTGCTGTGGTCAGCGCTCACACCGCCCCTGTTGCAGGCGGGTCTGGTGCCGGCGGACTCGTCCGGTGGAGCCGCCGGGTGTGGCGGCGAAGACCAACACGCTCATTGGCTGGGCGAAAGTGGGGGTGTTTCGCAGTCTGCATTTTCGGGCTCATCTTTCGTGGCCGTCGAAGCTTGCGATCCAGTACAGGCGTGGTGAGGGTGAGGATCACGCCAAGGCGCTTGGTGCGGTCATGGCTGGCGCGATCCTTTGTGGTGCTGCTGGTGCTCTGATCCAGGCCTTGCAGTGATGAGGGGAAGGAACATGTCTGCTGGAAATGAGGATGCTACTCAGCCCAGAAGAGCAACGAAGGTAGTGGTAGTCCGTTCTCGTCGCCGTGGTTCATCGGTGCGGCGGTGTTCGTAGTCGTCGTGCTTGCGCTTGGGTGCCTGGGTAGTTAGTGGTCGCGTCATCAGCGGCGGCCGCGCTGGTGGGGGCTCATCAGCCCCGTCGGCTACGCCCTCTGCCGGCGGCGGCGAGCGCTGCGGCGTCTGCTAGCTCAGATCCGGCTGCTTCGGCGTGTGGGCTGGTGGCGGGAGACCAGGCGGTTCCTGTCCAGGCGCCTGTTGGTCGTACTGACACGGTTGCACCGGGTCTTGGTATCCCGGTTGTTGATGGCGTGGGGCCGAATATGAGGAGCGGTATTAGCCGGTGCTTCGCCCACTCCCCTACGGGCGCGCTGCTGGCGTCGGCGAACTGGATGAGATGGTTTTCCTCGCAGCAGCGTCTGCCTGAGGTCATCACGACTCTGATGGCTGAGGGGCAGGACAGGGATCGCCTGGCTCGCCAGGTTAATGACGAATGGGACGGGTCGACCTCCAGCCCATTGACGATCAATGGGTTCAAGGTCGACGTTCGAGGCCCTGACGAGGTTGTTGTGACCCTGGCGGTCAGAACTGGGAGCTCGTCGGATGAGGGCCTGGTCTCCTGGCCGGTTCTCCCTGCGTTGGGAGAAGGGGGACTGGAAGGTCGTGGCGCCCTGCGTAACAACTCCTGGGGTCAGGAGCCGGTGAACTCTGTGGCCCAGGGCGGCTTCACGGAATGGAACGTCTCATGAGTGACTGCCATTTCTGGGAGTTAACATGTAAAGCCGGTGAGGCAGCCGCTAAGGCTGGGGACGATATTGTCTCGAAATGGGCTGAGCACGTTGTCACCGGCGTCAACAAGACTCTGGTGTCCTTGGGAACGATATGGGTGCAACGTTAAGGCGATGTTGGTGGTGACGAGTCGGTGGCGTCGTTCATTCAGGAGCGTCAGCGTTGGCTGGTGATCGTGATAGCCATCGTGTCCCTGGTGTTTGCGGCTATGCAGATGGCCTGGCGGCAGCGGATGGAGCCGTTGCAGGACGTGCAGGGAGGCCTGCTGCGCCTGATCGTGGTGTCGGCGGCCTTCCCGACGATCACGCAGCTCATGCTAGAGGTTGGGGACCTGTACTCGCCGTGGATCATTGAGCAGGCCGGCTCTAAGGATGACGGGAAGTTCCTGACCAAGATACTGGACATGAGCCTGTTTCAGACTGGTCAGCTGGGCATGATCACTGCTCATCGTCGGGGGCCTGATCGCGCTGCTGGCCAACATCTTTGCAGGTGTTCTGATGTCGTCCGCTCTGGCCTTCTGACTCTGCTGACTGGTTTCTCGCCGCTGGCGGCGGCCGCGTCAACAACCAAATGGGGGTCAGCAGTGGCTCGGAAAAGTACGTGGCCTGGACGATGGCGTTTGTTGCGTTCAAGCCGACGGCTTCGACGATCTCACGCGGCGTCGTTGAAGTTGTTGTCCGGGGACAGCTACTCGTCACCGACGACATCGGGAAGTTCTTGATGGGGATTATTTTCTGATCCTGGCGATTGTGGCCCTTCCGGCGCTGGTGATGTTCCTGGTGCCGGTGACGGCGAATATTGGTAGTGGCGGTGGCGGCGTGGGCGGCATGTTCGGCGGGATGCTGGCTACAGGCGCGGTGAACGTCGCGAACCGGTCCATGTTCCAGGTGGATCATCTGGCGGCGGAGGGGCGGTGGCTCGTCGTCGAAGCCTCCGGGTCAGCCTCAGTCGACGCAGGCTCCTACTGGTGCGGCGCCCACCGGCGCCGCCGGTGGTGGTGCGGGTGCGGCTGGTGCGGCTGGCGGTGGTGCCAGTGGCGCTGCGGGTGCCGGCGCCGCCGGTGGCGGCGCAGCGGGTGCTGGTGCTGCTGCCGGTCCCTGTGGGTGCTGGGATCGCCGCGGGGGCGAAGGTCGTGGGTGCCGGTGTGGGCGCGGCCAGGAGCGTGGCCGATCAGTCCACTGACAACTCCGGGGCGGCCCCGGTGGCTGCCCCCAGCATTGCGGGACCGTCGGGAGCGCAAGGTGGCCGGGGCTCATCGGGCGGAGGACGCCCTAGTAGCGGTGGGGGTAGTCAGTCAACGGGAGCAACGGGAGCAACGGGAGCGAGAGAGGTGCATAGGAGATGAGCGCTGCTGTTAAGGCCGAGGTGCGTACATACGGTGGCTGGCGTCAGCCGCGGTCTGCGGGCATTGGCGCATTGACCTTGTTGCAGACGGTGGTGGCACTGGGTGGTCTCATTGTCGTGATCGCGACGATGATGATGGCCAACGTGCTGTGGGCTGGTGGAGTGCTTGTGGTCGAGGCCGGCGTGCTGTACCTGGTGTCGACGAAGGACAAGCATGATGTCGTTGCTGGACAAGGGGGCTGAGCGGGTCTGCGATTCCGTCGCGCGGCCCGTAGTGGTGCCACCCGGTACGTCTCGGGGCCGCTGGCGCCGCGGTACACCACTGGTGGTTTCCGGCTGCCTGGGGTGCTGTGGCGCTCGACGGTCAGTGAGCACACGGACTCCGTGGGGCGCCGGTTTGCTCTGGTTCACCACGGGAACAAGTCTCTGGCGGTGGTGATGGCCCTGTCCCCGCCTGGAACAGGGCTGGTGGACCTGGACCAGGCCAACGACCTGGTGGCACTGTTCGGTCACTGGCTGGGGAACCTGTCGGGTGAGGCGGGCGTGGTCGGCGCGTCGGTGGTCGTGGAGACCTGCCCGGACTCTGGGGAGCGGCTGCGGCGGGCGATGGCGCGCCAGTCGGTTCCCGGGGCGCCGGAGGTGGCTCGGCAGGTGATCAGCGAGGTGGTGGACTCCTCCGCGCAGGGCGCGGTCGATATCAAGGTGTGGGCTACTTTGACGTTTAGTCCGGCGGCCATGGGGGCTGGTAAACAGGGCCTGGCGGGGCAGGAGATCGCGACGCGGCTTCCGGGGCTGACGCAGACGCTTCAGCATGCCGGTACAGGGCCGGTGCACCTGATGACCGCTGGCGAGCTGTGCCAGATGGTGAGGATTGCCTACGACCCGGTGAGTGCTGGCCTGTTCGATACTGCGGCCTCACGGGGTGAGACTGTGGCTCTTGAGTGGGGCCAGTGCGGTCCTGCTGGGCACGACGCGCAGAGTGACCGCTATGAGCACGACTCTGGTGTGTCCCGGGTGTGGACGATGAGCTTGCCACCGCAGGGGCTGGTTCAGTTTCGGGTGCTGGAGCCCATCTTGGGTCTGCACCCGAGCGTGGAGCGCAAGCGGGTGACGTTGCTGTACCGTCCGATTGACGCTGCTCGGGCCCTCGATCATCGACAACGACGTCAATCAGGCCAACGCGCGCGTGAACGGGCACCAACCCGAAAGCGCGATGTGCGTGCGGCGGCGGTGGCTCAGCAGATGGCCAATGAGGAGGCCGCCGGCGGCGGGGCTGTTGGACTTCGGTGCGGTGGTCACGTGCACCACGACGTCGGGTGATGTGGCTCAGGCCGCGGCTCCGGTGGAGTCTCTTGCGGCGTCGAGCCGGTTGCTGATCCGTGAGGCGTGGGGTGCGCAGGACTCGGCGTTCGCGCTGGGGCTGCCGCTGGGGCTGCTGCCTGGGGACCAGGCCATGAAGAAGGGAGGAAGCTGATGGATGCGTTGACGGCATTGGCTAACGCTGGCAAGGCGGCGGTCACGGTCGCCACCAGATGGTGGGGCTGCTGACCGGGGGCAGCGCCTCGCCGGCTGCCTCCGGCCTGGGGCCGGCGGGGCCGGGTGGGGGCCGACCCTGCGATGATGCCTCAGATACCGATGTTCCGTACGACGTCGGTGCAGGGATGCGGGCTGTATCCGTTCGTGGTTGGTGGGGCCACCCCTTTGGAAGGGGTGATCCTGGGTGAGAACCTCAATGGTCCGGGCACCATTTGTGCAGACCACATGGCGTGGTTTGAGCGAGGGATCATCTCGGCACCGTCGGCAATGGTGATGGGGCTCAATGGTCTGGGGAAGTCCACGCCGATCAGGAGGATCGTGCTGGGGCTGGCCAACCGCGGCATCAACTCTGTGATCTCTGGTGACATCAAGCCGGACTATGTCGACACCGTCAAGGCTCTTGGCGGCCAGGTGGTGCGGATCGGTCACGGCCTGGGAGGGATCAACCCCTTGGATGCCGGCAACGTGGACGAGGCAGTCCAGCTGCTGGCTGATCACCCGCAGGAGCAGGCGTCCCTGCTTCAGGCGGCGCACGAACGCAAGAAGACCCTGATCATCTCGCTGATTCATATCGTGCGCCGTCAGGCTCCACGGACAGGGAGGAGGTGATCCTGGACGCCGCGGTGCGGATCCTGGAGGAGCGTGGTGGGTCACCGGTGCTGGCCGACCTGCTCGAGGTGGTGCGCGAGGCGCCGCCGGAGCTGCGGGCCGCGGCCCTGGACCGGGGGTCGATGGAGCGCTACCTGGAGGTCACGGAGAACCTGGAGGCCTCCCTGATGGCACTCCTATCAGGCCGGCTGGGTGGGATCTTCGCCGCTGCCACAACGACACCGATGATGATGGACAGAAGCGTCGTCTCGATGTGTCGGCCACACAGGCCGAGTCCAGTGACGTACAGGCCGCAACCCTGTTGGCCACCTGGTCATACGGGTTCGCCACGGTGGAAATTTCTCAAACCTTAGTTGACGCGGGGTGGCGCCGCGGCGTCACTACAACGTCATCATGGATGAGATGTGGCGCATCATGCGCGCTCTTCGGGCCTGGTGGACCGATCGACGCGCTGACGCGCACCAACCGGTCGCTGGGCGTAGGACAGGTGATGTGCACGCACTCCATCACCGACATGGACACGCTGCCCAATGAGGAGGACCGGGTCAAGGCGCGGGGCTTCGTGGAGCGGTCCAAGATGTTGTTCGTCGACGGCGTCCCGCCGAGGGAGATGGAGATGATCGCCATGGTGTTCAAGCTGAGTCTGGAGGAGCAGGCTTTGCTGCGTTCGTGGAACGCCCGGCAGCCTGGACCCGACGTCGGGAGAAAAGGTTCCGCCGGCCGGGATGGGGGAACTTCATGCTCAAGACGTCGGACGCTCCAGGGTTCCCGTTTCACCTGTACCTGGCCTGCTCTGAGGTGGATATCAACAACACGAACAAGCGGTGGTCGATCGGACAGGGGTGGTGAGACCAGTGCGGCTGCGTGATGAGATCAGGACGTGGGAGCCGTCCACGATCTTGTTGTGGGCGGGCATCGTCATTGTCGGTGTCTTCGCGGTGTGCCTGGATGGGGGCGTGCACCTGTGGGCGTGGTGGACCGGTCAGCCTTCCCCGTCGTGGAACCCCTTCACCCCTGGTGATCGCCTGCTGAGGGGAACGTTGAGGGCGAGCGCCGGCAGTGGGTGGGTGTCGGCCTCGTGGCCGCGCTCCTGCCGGTGGTGGTGCTGGTGGTCCGGCTGGCTCGCCGTCGCGTGCGTGGCCGGCGACGTCGTGGGGACGAGGCTTCGGCACTGGTGGGCTACCGGCGTGACACGGAGGTGCTCGGCCGTGGGCAGGTGGAGAGCAAGGCCAAGCGTCTTGGCGTGGAAACGGAGGCCTTCGGTCTGCCGATCGGCAGGGCGGTCAGTGACAACCGGCCCCTGTACTCCGACTTTGAGGCGGTGGGTGTCGGTATCGCCGGCCCCAGGACCGGCAAGACGAGCTGCTGGGTGGTGCCGAGGATTCTGGCGGCGCCGGGCCTGGTGGTGGCCACGTCCAACAAGCCCGACGTCGTTCAGCTGACGCGAGAGCAGCGCCAGGAGCGTGGGAAGGTGTGGGTGTTCGACCCGCAGGAGATCGTTGGCGAGCCCCAGTCCTTCTGGTGGAACCCGCTGGCCTATGTCACGGGCTCGGCGCGTGCCACTGCGATGGCTCAGGCGCTGATGGACGCCAGCCGGCCGGCCGGCGGCCAGTCCTCCAACCCGTTCTTCGACGTCGGTGCCCGTGACCTGGTGGCGCGCCTTCTGCTGGCCGCCGCCAGGTCTGGGCGGTCCTGGTTGAGGTCAAGCGGTGGGTCAACGACCCCAGTGACGACGAGCCGGTACTGCTGCTGCGGCAGGCCGGGGAGTATGAGAAGGCCGATGAGCTCCAGGCCACGCTCAACATGGTGGAGGTGACCCGTTCGGGCATCTTCGCTGGGGCACAGCAGATCATGGGGTTCACTGCTGATGAGCGGACGATGTCGTGGGTGACGCCAAACCACTGGATCCCCGAGCTGACGTCTGGAAGAGTTGCTGCGCTCGTCTGACACGCTCTACCTGCTCAGCCAGGAAGGACCGGCGTCGGCGGCCCCTGTGGTGACGGCTCTGACGATGGCGTTCACTGAGACTGCCATGGAGCACGCTAAGCGTCAGCCCGGCGGCCGGCTGAGCGTGCCGGTCCTGGTGGAACTGGACGAGGCGGCCAACGTGTGCCGCTGGTCCCAGTTGCCGAGTCTCTACAGCCACTTCGGTTCCCGAGGATCCTAGTGGAGGCAACGCTTCAGACCTGGTCCCAGGGGATCTCTGCGTGGGGCAAGGAGGGTATACAGACCCTGTGGTCTGCGGCCAACGTCAAGATCTACGGCGGAGGCGTCACCGAGCCGGAGTTCCTCTCGATGCTCTCGGACCTGATCGGCTCGCACTGGGTCGATTCGATACAGACGACCAGCTCGCAGGGTGGCTCGTCGTCGACGAGGTCGCTCCAGGCCCAAGAACGCAAGATCGCTGCAGTCGACCAGCTCGGGGCCCTGGCGCGAAACAGAGCTTGGGTACTTGCTTCTGGATCTACGCCTGTGCTGGCCAGGCTTATCCCATTCTGGGAAGAGACGATCCCCACGAGACGAGTTCCGAGATGGTGGCAGTGTTCGGAAGAGCAGCTCGATGAGTAAGGAAGGTGCGAGATGAGCAATGACGACGTCCTGGCTGAGGCCAGTCAGGAGATCATCAAGGGCCTGCGAGCTGGTATGCAGGTCGCGGAGTTCTTGTCCAGGCGGCGCCAGCAGGAACTGGCCCGGGCTGAGAGGCGCAGCGTCGAGGACGAGCGGCGCCTGCGCCGGGTCATGGAGGGTGAGCGTCGCCTGGCGGCCCCGGTCTACCGGTCGGCCCTCGATGAGGGGTGGTGGGAGACTGCCACAGTCGAGCAGGCGGCCCCACGTCTACCCGTGGCCGGGCGGTTCGCGCAGCTCGACCCTGACGCCTCCCGCGCGGTGGCCGAGTGTGAGAGACAGGTTCAGACGCGGTGGAACATTGACCTCTCGGGACCTGACCAGGCGCTGACGAGCCAGGACGTGGACTCCAGTCCTGGCGGCGGCTGCGCCGTCGATCCCCGGGGAGGAGCGCGAGAACTGGGGCCAGCGCCTCGGCGAGGCTGCACAGGCCCCTGGCCTCGACGCGGCCGCGGCGGCGGCCTGGCTGCCACTGAACGATCGGTGCTGGGTCTAGAGACGAGCTCCCAGGCGGTCGAGGCTGCTGCACCCACCTCGAGTGTGGATACGCTGGAGGCTGAGCGCCAGATGGCGTGGCAGGGGGCTCAACAGCACTACGACGTTGAGACATCTGGCCGCACGCCGCTGACACTCAGCGACAGACGCTCAGCCCATGTGCTGTACTCGATGATGGCAGCCGATGGCCACGACATGGACAACCCACCGGCCTTCGACAACCTGTCTCAGACCGCATTACCTACCCACCAGCCTGTCGCCGCGGCCGATGGCGCCGCAGCCGACTTCGCCAAGGCCACCGGTATCGACCCAGGCGACTTTGAGCGGCTCATCGACCCACGCAGCGTAGAATCACGCGCTCGGGTGTGGACGGCCCTGAATGAAGGGCGCCACCCCTGACCCGCAGCAGATCCATGTGGTCACTGGCCGCCAAAGGATCGGACACGGTGCGTGAGGTCCATGAGGTTCAGCTGGTCAGCACAGCACAGAGCAGCGGAACGTACACAGAGCTTTCCAAGCAGCTGGCGGCCGACGAGGCCAAACGAGCCGGTATGACGCCCGAGCAGTACCTCGATAACCTCAATGTGCACCAGCGTCGGATGCTCATCGCCGCCAACGGCTTCAACCATCCTGCCTACGAAGACGGGATGGAGCGCATGGCCGCGTACCGTGTTGACTATGCCCGTGCTGCCGCCCAGGCGCGCACTGAGAGGGAGGCGGCTGGAGAGCAGCGTCTTGCGGCTCACGCAGACCACAAGGCGGTACAGGAGTCCGGGCAGGAGCACTCCCGGGACGCGGGGGCGACAGCACCGGGCGCGGGCGCTGACAGCACAGGTTCTCGGCAGGCACGCAGCGAGCAGACAGCCACCACAGGTCTGGCACGTGACCAGGCCTCGGTTGCCCGTGCCCGAACCAACCTGGAGGCAGGCGAGGCGCGCGAGGCCCTGTACGCCTCTGGCGGGGCACCTACCGCGACTACGAGCAGGGAGCAGGCTGATGTGTCCCGGGCGCAGGCTGATGAGACGGCGTGGGACTCCCTCAGGCCGCCCGAGATGCGTGGGCGCAGCAGCAGCTCGACACCGGCACCGCACCAGAGGCGGTGCGCGCAGCGGTCACGGGCCAAAAGGCACTGCACGAGCCGGCCTCCCACGCCACACGAGCACCGTCCAAGCCACGTCCGCGAGGCCGCTCACAGGGCGCGCGTCAAAATCGCGCGCGCAGCCAGCAACGCCACCAGTAGCCGGCTACCGACAGCCAGAAGGTGGGGCCCACCACGATGATCGTGGTGGGCCCCACCGCTTGCCTTGACGCGGCGAGCGGGAACGTGGTCAGGCGCGTTCGTCGAACAGGCCAGTGGGCGCCGGCTCACAGGGCAGAACGCCGTCCTTGTGGGGGCGCAAGTGTTTATGGCCACGGTCGGACTTGCAGCCCCGGAAGGGGCCGGCCTCCGCGTCCAGGACAACGCTCATGATCGGGTCGGCGTACTCAACGAGCCAGGCGGCCATGGCTGTGGGGCCGTCGTGGACGCGCATGTGCTCCCACGCCGTCCACAGCGCCGTGAGCCGGAAGACGGCCTCGTCGTGGCACCACCACTGCGGGCACCACGTCAGGGTCTGGGAGCCGTCGGTGGGACGCTCCCAGATCCTCGCGATGAAGTCCTCGACGAACTTGTCCAGGCTCTCGTGCTGGAGCGGGACCATGCCATCGTCGTCCGCGTCGTCGACCATACGGTCGAACAGGCCGGCGGGCGCCGGCTCGCAGGGCAGGGCACCGTCCTTGTGGGGGCGCAGGGGCTTGTGGCCGCGGTCGGACTCTGCAGCCCCGGAAGGGGCCGGCCTCAGCGTCCAGGACAACGCCTCGCGATCGGGTCGGCGTAGCGGGTCAGCCAGGCGGCCATGGCGGTGGGGCCGTCGTGGACGCGCATGTGCTCCCACGCGGTCCACAGCGCCGTGAGCCGGAAGACGGCCTCGTCGTGGCACCACCACTTCGGGCACCACGTCAGGGTCTGGGAGCCGTCGGTGGGACGCTCCCAGATCCCGCGATGAAGTCCTCGACGAACCTGTCCAGGCTCGCGTGCTGGAGCGGCGGGTTCTCTCCCGGATTACTCTTACTGCTCATGTCTCTTCACGTAGCGCGTGCGCTCACAGAGTCTGAGCCGGCTTACGGCTCGGGGCCTGCTTCGCAGGCGTCCTCGGTGAGGTCGGCGCCGGTGGTCGACTGGCCGGCGATCCGGCTGGCTGGGCCAGCGCAGCCATGCGCTGGATACGGGCGCGCTGCTCATCGCTCATACCGCCGTCGTCCTGGGCGCCCGTCTGGCGACCTCTGCTGGGGAGCGGCTGGTGCCGCGCTACGAGCCGGCGCAGCAGCTGCTGTAGTGGTCTCGATCTGGCCGCTCATGGCCTGGGCGACGGCGCGCCGGTAGGCGAATGCCTCCAGGTCTGGCACAGTCGCGTGCAGACGCCTGAACGCCTGCACGGTGTTGTCCCGCAGGTGCTGCGCCGTGCGGGTCTGGCCTTCCTGCCGGTAGAGGTCGGCCAGGGCGTCAGCCAGGCGCAGCGCGGACAGCGCGACCAGGACACCGCTGGAGAAACCGGGGCGCATGTACGCCGTCGAGATCAGGCCGGCGGCCAGCACGATGGCGTCACTGGTGGGGTTGGACTCAGCACTGCGGGTCTTGGTCTGTGCGTGGCGGCCCACGGCCTGGGAGGCGCGCTCCATCATGGCGCGCTCTGGCGTGCCGGGCTCGTAGCCGTGAGCGACGGCGGCCAGCAGGCCGGCGACGTCGGTGGTGGCGTCAGCCAGTGCTGTGGCGTCGGTGGGGTCGATGCCGGCAAGGCGTGTGCGGTAGACCTCCAAGGCCACCGCACGTGCCTTGAGCTGCGTGGAGCTGGCCACCGTCTCACGGGCGGGCAGCGTTCCCTTCCAGGCGTCGCGCCAGGTGTCGACGGCGTGCTGGGCCGAGGCTGGCGTGTCGGGCCAGCGCGTGCGCAGCCTGTTCAGTGTCAGGTCGCGTGCGATCCTGCCGCCGGCGTACCACTGCGCTTTGTGCCCCTTGGGCTTGTGCAGCGCGACGCTGTAGCCCACGACGACGTCGGTGCGTCCACGCGCGAATCGCGGCCGCGCCCGCACGCCGAGCTCACGCAGGCGCAGCACAAAGTCGCGCTCACTGGTCGCTGAGGTTGCTGCGGCGCGAACGCGGGGCAGCAGGATCTCCCGGTCGGTGCGGTCCTGGCCGCGTCGGGCGGAAGCTTGCAGGTCGGCGGCGGTGTCGGCGCGTGCGCTACGGGCGTGCTCACGGGACTCGATGACCTCCAGCCCGAACGTGTGCTCGAGCTTATTGCATGCGGCGCTGGCCTTGACCATGTCCTGCCACTTGCTCCACTTGGTGCCGTCCTCCCGAACGATGTTGACGGCGATGTGGATGTGGTCAGCGCCGTTCTTGGCAGACCCGTGGTGGATGGCGACCCACCGGCACGGAGCCTTACCATCAGCACCAGTGAAGCCCATCCGGTCAGCGAAGTCGCGTGCGATCTGCTGCCACCTCTCATCGCCCTGGGCAGCCTCCTCAGGGCTCAAGGACAGGGAGCAGTGCCACACGTGGTCAGCCACTGGCCCCTCGATGACCTCACGCACCAGGCTCACCGGTCTTCTCGTCGATCTTGTCCATGTTGACCACGCGCCGGCTGCCCGATGGAGCGGTACCCGGTCTCGCTCATGAACTGGTCGACGTACCTGGCGATCTCGAATCCCTGGGCCGCACTGAGCTCTGTCCCACGCGCCCCAGCGGCGCATGATGACGTCCGAGCCAGCCACCAGGTGCGGGCTGGTGTGCTCGTTGGCCCGCCCCGGACCGACAAGGTACTGAAGCAGCCCGAGCCGTGTTGCCGCCGTCGCTGATCGCGGCGATCATCGGCGCCCCGAGCAGGATCGCGTTGATGTCGTCGTGCAGCTGGTGAACCTCAGCCACCACCGCCGCGAAGTCCGCGGGCACCTCGCTGGTGGTGTTGGCATGGTGGGCGATCTGGTTGAGGTTCGTCGTCACGCCCACGAGCTGACGACGGTAGTCACGCAGCTGCGACACCAGCTCGTGCACGCCACCCGCGTCCACGACCCTCACCCGCGCTGACCGGGTGCAGCGCGCAGTCCACCAGGATCTTCGCCATCGACTCCCCCGACACCTCAGAGCGCGCCTCCAGCAGAGCACGCTCCTCATCCGTGAGATACACCGTCAAGCGCCGACGTCGAACGCCCTGCGTGCGCGCGCTGCGACGACGATCCAAACGCGGCCCACGCGCTACGACGCCCACGTCGTCGGCGGTGCTCGTCACCGCAACCACCCCCTAATGCCCAGCGCAGCGACCCGAAGGGACCACACGACAAGTGTGCCAAGCGAGACGCCACAAGTCGAGCGCAAACCTACTTAGCACATGTGCTAAGTACTATCTTGCTCCGCGTACGCGGTACCGAGCCCGTGGTGACGTTTCGGCGAATGCTAAACGTCTCTGACTTTGCCGGCCCGCCGGGGTGACCACGGGGTCGATGATCAATGGGTGCTAGGCGGCGTACGGAAGGTGGAGCGGCTACGGACACCGGCCGCCGTGCCCATTGATTCCCGACGCTTCCCGGCCCCGGGGCACTGCTCACCAGCGACGCTGGGGTGAGCCCGGGTGGGTGGCTGGGTTCAGGTCTGGTCCGGTCGGGCGTCGAGCGCCTGGGGGCGCTCGACGTGCGAGTCCGTGCGTGCTCGCGCTCGTTATTCACCTGGCGTTAGCATTCAGGGGTGTGGAGCAGGCGATGTCGATGTTGGTCCCTCGGCCAGGGACATGGTCGGCACACTGGTGTGCGACTATCCCGACATCGACGTGTGCGTGCGCGCGGTGGCCTGGGGTGCTGGCGCTGCGGGAGAACATCACCGGCCTTCGGTTTCGTTCACGTCGACGACTTCACTGGCCCCGACGACGTCATCGACGTCTCAGATGGGCTGGAGCTGGAGTACGTGCGCGACCTGCTCACGCTCGTGGGCAGCCCACCGGCTTCCACGATCAAGGTACACGCCTCGCGCACTGCCGGGAACCTCCTACCCTCCAGCGGCTGCTTCTACTGCGACGCACTGTTCGGGGCCTTCCCCATCCGCGAGGCACTCACCGACATCCGTGTCCAGGACGCCGTCAGCAACATGCTCCTGATCCTGCGCGTACCGCGACCACAACTCGAGGTCTTTCTACTCGAAGCACTTCGCAACGCCGCGATCTAAAAGGGCCCACCAGCGGCACGGGCTCGGGTGCCCTCGCACAGCTCAGACGGCGGGCGGCGCCGGTGTGCGCCCACGCTCTCACGCAGTGGGTGAGCGGCCGCCAGCGGGGCGGTCGCACCCTGAACGTAGGAGAAACCGTGACACCCACCGACATGAACCCGGTCGACGAGCTGCTGGCCGCTGAGAGCGACCGCGACAAACGCGCACGCGAGCTCGGCACCGCACTGACCGCACTGCTCGCAGACGTCGAGACCTACAGGGCGGCGTGGAAGCAGGCACTGGCCGCCGGCTTCGCCAGAACCGACCTTCTGCGCGCGGGATTCATCGACCCGGCCAAGCTCCCCCGCCCCAGGCGCACCTCCACCGCGACCCCTGCGCGAGAGGCACCAGCAGCCGGCCCACACGCTGAGTCGGACCACAGCTAAGCAGGAAGGAAAAGGGACGAGACATGACAGTCACAGAACAGACCACACAGCAGACACCTACCGCCTCGTCCAGCTCTGCACACGCGAGCGTAGACCTGAGCGAGCGGGGAGGCTCGGTGTCGATAGACGGCACCTTCCACGCTCTGCGCGCCACTAACGTCGAGGACGCACGCATGGAAGCACTTGAGCTGCTGCGCCGCTTCGCCGCCGACGTCGCCGGCCCCGTCACCGTACGCTCCACCGAGCCGTCGGGGTGTTCGACTTCCTCATCAACCCCGACGGCTCCACCCACCTGCCCGCACGAGACGATCCCCACACCAGCGCAGCCTGCTCCCCCAACGACCCCACCACCGGCCACCCAGCCCGCCGAGGCACACCGAGACACCCATCACGGCGCCCTCCCCGCACCAGCACCCACCACCACACCACCCGCGGCCCCGCCACCAGCCCTCCCGCAGCCCGCTCCGCCGAGCGCCGGTGGTCGCGCAGCCAGCACCAGCACGCCCTCCCGCAGGCGCCACGCCTGGTGCCGACAAGCGGGAGCCCTCCGCGCCTGCGCCGGTGCACCAGCCTCGACGCCGAGAGGTCCAGGCCGAGCTGCGCCGGCAGTCCCTGCTCGAGGAGATAATCACCCAGGACCCGCACACCACGGGGTACGTGGCGTACTCAACGCAATGGGCTTGAAGCTGGCGCCGTCGAAGGCCGAGCTGATGGAGCGTGACAACATCACCAAGATCTCTCGACACTGGGTCGGCCCCAGAACGATCGCCGTGGTCAACGGCAAGGGCGGATCAGCCAAGACGCCCTCAGCGATCCTGCTGGCCGCGCTCCTGGCTCGCTACGGGGCGGCAACGTCATCGCCTGGGACAACAACTCCCACCCGCGGCACGCTGGGCTGGAGGACAGAAAGCGGTGGCCACGACGCGACTGTAGCCGACCCTGCTCCCCGCGCCAGCCACCTGCTGGGGACCGAGGCCAGAGCCTCCGACCTGGAGGCCTTCACCCACCACCAGAGCGTGGACCGCTACGACGTGCTGCGCCCGACCCCATACAGCTGGCCAGCGAACAGCCGGCAGACGAGGTCAGCTTCCGGGCCGTGCACGCGGTCCTGGCTCGCTACTACCGCATCATCCTCTGATCGACACCGGCAACGACGAGTCGCTGCCGGCGTGGTCGTCCATGATCGAGCGCACCGACGCGATCGTGGTGCCGACCATCACCCGCCCGGAGCACGCAGAATCAGCCAGGCTCCTGCTCGACGGCCTGGCTGCAGCGGCCGGCACGGACAGCGGCTGGCTGAGCAGGCCACCGTCATCGTCTCCCCAGGCTCGGCCTCGAGCCGTCGCCGGCCCACTACGTGCGAGATCTTCAATGGCATGGCACGAGCCGCTGTCGGTATCCCCTACGACCCGGCGATGTCCAACAGCCCGCTGCTGCTGGACTCGCTAGAGTGGCTACCAGGCGTGCCTGGCTCGCCGCCGGCGCCACCATGACCGACGCCCTGACCTGAACCCGCCTCACTCGCGTCATTGAGGGGTCACCCAGGCAGTGCCTGCGACCCCTCATCCACACCGGGTGCGCGACCTGCAGTCGATGGTTGAGCGCACGGCACTGACCCGCCACGCACCGCCGGTGCTGGTCAGGGTCAGCCAGTAGCGCGTAGCGCACCAGCCCGCTCCACCCATCATCCGCGTAGGCCCTGGTACTGACGGCCCGCCGACGCTGCACCCCTGGTTGCGTGTCAGGAACCGGGTCGTCAATGTGGCGGTCAATGTCTCGACGACGTCGTGGAGCCTGGTGCTGCTGCATCATGGCCCACCGGTTGTCGGGGCGGGCCAGCTCGACGCCGCCGGCCCTCTGCGCGGTGGCGGCCAGGTCACCGGTCAGTAGCGGCCTCGCACGGGTCCACAGCCTGAGAGCGGCATCCGTGCGGGCGTCTGCACCGACAGGGCCACGGCCACCGCATCAGCTACGGAGTCGGGGTCGAAGTCGTTGGTCTCACCGAGCACCACCGGGGTCGGCAGCGGGCTCGCCGATGGCGGAGCGGAAACCACTACCGGTAGGCGTCGGATTCTACTGGGCGCCTGCTGCTGGGAGCATGCAGCCGCTCCGGTCGCCAGTGCGGCCGCAGCCAGGGCCGCGAATAGCTGCGCTGCTGATCTCATGGGTACCTCCTCGCGCTAGCTGACGTGGACGTAGTAGGGTCCGCCTGCCATCTGGTAGACGGTGGTCTCACGCACTAGGATCCCCTCGGTGGCGGCCTCAACGATCGTGTTGTTACCCGCGTACAGGGCGACGTGTCCGCTCCAGCACACCAGGTCGCCGGGCTGGGCCTGGTCCTGGCTCACACGTGAGCCTGCGGTGCACTGCGTCGCTGCGGAGTGGGGCAGCTCGACGCCGGCAGCGGCGTAGGCGACCTGCACCAGGCCAGAGCAGTCGTAGCCGACATCGTCGGAGGCTGCTCTCCACGTAGGGCTTACCGAGCTTGGATCTGGCCGTGCCAGGATCTCGAGCCCCGTGAACCATCACCACCACTGCCACCCTCGCTGCCGCCGGCCTTGGCCTGGGCGACTCTCTGGGTGATCTCCCTAACGTAGTTTTGCGTGTCCGGAAACGGTGGGATGTCCCCGTAGTCTTGGATCGCTCCCGGGCCGGCGTTGTAGGCGGCCAGGGCCAGGTTGAGTACCTCGCCCTTGACCTTGCCTGCGTCGCGGAGCTTCTTCATCTGGGCGGCCAGGGAGCACATGAAGTGTCCCTGGGAGTAGATCGCGTCATGGGGGTTCATGACGTCAGCGGAACCGTCCCCATCACCGTCCTCCCACTTCTGTCTCCCAGGTGTCTGGGCATGAACTGCGCAAGCCCCAGGGCGCCTGTCTTTGAGCTCTTGGCCTGAGGCTGCCAGGAGGACTCCTTGCCGATCTGGACGGCGATCACTGCGGCGCTGATCTCGGGGCAGATCTTGCCCCGCGCGGGACACGTCGGCCTGGTACTCGGCCGGCACGTCGATCGGTACCGTACCCGTCTGCCTTCTTCTCGTCCCTCACCGTCCTTGCCTCCGCCACCGGAGGCGAACATCAACGACATGGTCAGGGCAGGCACCACCAGTAGCGCCCCATGACCCTTTGGCCTTCACTGGTGCATCCTCCCCACGCGCGCGGGGCCGCGTGCTGGGGCGTGCGCCTGTGCCCTCCGTCGCCGCTGTTGGAGGGCCCTGAGCTGCCGGGGGCCTGCTGCGGGTCGCTGCGGCCACGATCGCCTTGATCCGGGTCGGGTCGAAGCCCGCCGTGCGCTGCCCATCCATCTCGATGATCGGCGCCTGGCGTAGCCCCTCGGCCTGGAACTGCTTGATCAGGTCCGGCCGGCCACTCAGGTCAACCGCCTTGTAGACCACGCCGGCTTTGTCCAGCTGACGCTTCGTCATCGTGCAGCCGGGGCAGTCAGGCGTCGTGTACACGGTCAGCTCGGGCTCGTCGGCCCGGGTCCGGGATGCAGCCTCCATGCCTGCCTGCGCTGCACTCTGGGCAGGTGCCATCTTGCTGGGGTACATGGCCGCGTACTGCGCGTCAGCCAGACCATGACCTAGCGTGACGCGCACGGCGTCGAAGAGCTGGGCATCCACGCCCAGCATGACAGCCGCCTGCTCCTGCTCCGTGATGTAGGGGTTCTGCTCGCCCTCGGGCAGGGTGATATCGGTCTGCGCATCGGGCCAGTACGGGTCACTCAGGGTGACGACCACCGCTACGACTATCGTTCGTCAGGCTCCTCCTGCAGGACGCAGCGAGCAGTCGGCTCCATCGACCGTATCCCGCTGGAGGAGACACCACTTCTCAGGGACGGGGACCCTCCACGACGATCCGGTCCTCACCCACCATGCGCTCGATGCGCCCCGAGGGCCAGGCGCATCGCTGTTTCGCTGCCAGCTCCCGGGCCGCCACGTCTACACTCCCGCTCATCACGTATCCCTCTTGGTTGGTCCCGGTGCCTGTCGCCGGGCTCACACCCCGTCTCGTAGGGCGTGGGCGCACGCCGCTCAGACAAGCGGCGGTGCCAGCACAAAGGGCTTTGTGCTGGCACCGGATCGTGGAGGAATACTGTTGTGGTCAGTCCTGGTCCGGGTGGTCAGCGTTGGCCGTGGATCAGGTTGTAGGGCTGGTGGCGCGGTCTCGTAGCTGGACGCTGCACGAGTTTCATGCACTTGATGACGTCGGCGGCGTCGACGTCGTGCAGGAGGACCTTCACCACGGGGATGCCGTTATGCTGGGCTGCGACCTTCTCCCAGTCTTCGGCTTGGGTGACCTCGTGCTTGTGCCGGTCAGCGGCGTAGACGTAGACCATCCACCTGGGGTCCTCGCCGTGGCTGTGGGCAGTCATGTCGATAGCGAGGATCTGCCACCTGTCGTGGTCGAGGCCCGCCAGCTCGTAGAGGTCGCCGCTGGTATTGGTCATGCTGATTTCTGCGCATGAGGTTCCCCTCCAGTCGGGGTACGTCGTGCGAGCGTCAGGGACTCTGGTCGGTTCGGTAGGTCTGATGTCCATGACGGTAACGATGACACACAGCAGTGACACGGGTTGCTGGCTGTTAAGACACTGCAATCCAGCCCATGGTGGGCGGTTCAGGCGCTGGCGAGGTACTTTCTCGACGGCGTCACGGATGACGGCACTCCTGGTAGTGCCGTGGGCTCTGACGTACTCGGCGAGCGCCGCGTCGGTGGTGGGGCTGAAGCGCACGTGGCGGGCCGGGGAGCGGCCGGCACCAGTCGCGTGGTTCTCCCCCAGGTTGGGGCGCCCTCGGAAGATCGCGTCGAGCTCGTCGTCGCTGACGCGACTGCCCGGGCTGGTGCGCAGGGTGGTGCGCACGGGCTTCACGTGGCCGGCGACGATGTCCTCGTCGTAGGCGTCATAGTAGGCGTCGTCATTGCGCTCGTTGATCTCGGTCATGATCGATTCTCCTCTCCAGTGGTTCAGCGGTCGTCCCGCGGGACGATCTAGCGGTACAGGTCTGTTACTTCCATGGCGTGGAAGATCTTGCGGTTACCGCGTCCGTCGACGGCGACGCCGACCTCGATGTAGCGCATGGCGTGCTGATGGGGCAGGCCAACGAACATGAAGCTCCTCTCCCTGGCCGCCTCGCTGGAAGGTCAGCGTATCCGGCGTGGTGCAGCACCGCGTATATGGCGTCCTCGTGGGGAATCCCGTGCTTGTCGGCGGAGGGGGAGAACTCGAACGGCATGCCATTATGGTAACACCATAATGGTGGTGGGGCAACCTTTCATTACTCTTTGCAGGTGTAGGTTCTCGCGAGTCGGCGACGAAAGGTGACCGTCTGCCCGTCTTTCTCCGCCGTCCCGGCCACCCGTACTGGTCCCCAGCGTGAGCCGACGTGGTGCAGGTCGGTAAGTGGCCTGCTTGTACCGGGCTCGGTGGTGACCAGAGCTGCACCTCGTGCGGGAGGCGGGGTCAGCGCGGGACGCCGATCATGGACTGCTGTTGGTCAGGGCCGGCGTCGATACGGCGACGGACGGCGTTGGGGGTTGGGTGCAGGCCGCTGAGCGCCGTGCGCTGCTGGTCGGTGTTGACGGCGAGGTAGCGGCCTGTGGTGGCTAGGGGACTCGTGGCGCATGAGGGCTTTGGACGACTCTGCTGTCGGTGCCTGCGCGTAGGAGTGATGTCGCGAAATAGTGGCGCAGCTGGTGGGCGGTTGCGGGCGCGTCGGCGCGGTCGAACGCGTCGCTGATGACTCTGCTGACGGTCTTGGCCCTTACGGGCACGGCCGGGTTCCTGGGTGAGGGGAACCAGAGACCACGGCGGGGGTAGAGGCTGGCTCGCTGGAGGATGAGCTGGTGGGCGGGAGGGTGTCGGTGCGGCCGCCTTTGCCGGTGATGGTGATGGTGGACTGCTGGGGTTTTTCGGACAGTGCTTGTTTTGTCGCTTTCAGGCTGCCTTCTTCAGGTCCAGGAAATCGCTTTCGGCCCTCGTTCGGATGCGACACCCCTAGGGGCTGAGGAAGACGGACATGATTGTATCTCAGCTCGATCCACGAGGCAATATCGTTGATCGCCTTGTCCTTCGTGGGATACACCATCCGGTGGACTCTCTCGTTCTTGAGCGTAGCGTTGAACGACTCTGCCCAAGCGTTGTCCCAGCACACTCCCGTACGCCCCACCGAGGACGAATACCATAGGAGTTGAGGTGATCCAGGAACTTCTGGGACGTGTACTGGCTCCCCCTGTCGGAGTGAAAGATCGTCACGCCCTCTTGATCGGGCACCCTGCGTGCCGCCATGTCAATGGCCTGGCACACCAGGAGGTGTGCAGTGGTCGGCCATCGCATAACCCACGACCTTCTTAGTACAGCAGTCCAGAACGGTCGCTAGATAGATAAACCCGGCCCACGTCCTGATATAGGTGATGTCTCCGCACAGCTTCTTGCCGGGCTCATCTGCTGTGAAGTCTCGCCGGAGCAGGTCGGGCCGCTCGTCCAGGTCCTGGGCCGGCACGGTGGTTCGGACCTTTGCCCGTGGCTGTGCGGCTTGCAGGCCCAGGTCGCGCATGATGGAGCGGATCGTGGAACCGTCCGCTCGACCCCACGCCGCCCAGGACCACCTGGATACGCCGGTAACCGTAGGTGCCATCGGAGTGCTCAAAAACGTCCTTAATCATCATGGCCAGCTCCTCCCTCCTGATGGCCGTCTGTGACTGGGGTCGGTCGCGCCAGGAGTAGTACCCTGATTTTGATACCCTGGACCACCGGCACATCGCAGAGATGGGGTAGGAGCCTTCTTCGCGGTTGATGACCTCGTAGCGCTCGGTCACGGTCGTTCCTTGGCGAAGAAGGCGGCTGCTTTTTTCAGGAACTCGTTCTCCTGACGCAGCTCACGAACCTCTGCCTTGAGTTTTGCTATCTCGGCTGACTCGGATGCTTTCTTGCGGTCCTGGTCGGTGGCGTGCTCCTTCTGTATCTTGCGACCCAGTTACCCACCGTTTGGGGCTACAAGGTCGTAGTGAGGCGGCCACCGAGGAGATGGTACGTTCCTTCTCGATCACCTCACGCACCACTTGGGTCTTGAACTCGTCTGAGTATTTCGCTGCTGGCATGGTCTCCGTCCTATCGACTCACGGGAAGAAAAACTCCCCAGTCCGGAAACACCACGCACTCCATGGTGCCGGCGACGGGCTGATGTCCTCCTCTGATTTTTCGGCGATCTCGTGGACGCGCATGCCGGCGTAGGCGGCGAGGATGATCTTGGTGCGGGTGTCTTGTCTGAGCGGCAGTGCGAGGACGGCATCGAGCTGGGCGTCGGTGACCGGCCGAGGATGGCCAGCAGGAGTTCTGGGCCTGGGGATACGGCAGGGTGGGGTCGTCGGCGCGGTACTCCGGACTGAATGAGCCATCGGCTCCAGGCCCGCAGCACTGTGTAGTAAGCACTGCGGCCGCGCTGGGGAGGGTGGCAAGCCAGGTACTGATGGTGTGTGGGGTGAGGGCTGCGGGTCGGTGCCGGTGGTTCAGGGCGAGCTGGTGGATGAGGCGGGTTCGCCTCGGTGATGGTGGCTTGGGAGAGTCCTTTGGGCCTGCATGGTCAGGGTCCAGGCGTCGATGAGGGTGTCGGGGGCGTCGTCGGCGCGGACGACTTTCAGAGAATTTCTCATGACAGGAATATTTCTGGTTGTGGGTTCCCGGCACAGCGCCTTGGAAGGGTCTGAATGTCACATCTCTCTGCTTGCTGGTAAGCCACTCCCCCAGGGGCCCCAGGAAGGAGGTGGAGACCACAGGTTGGTGACCTGGCTGGTGTTGGTGGGAGGGCTGTGCCCGGGCCGCCTCGACGCCGGCGTTGTCGAACCATGGTGAGTGGCGGCGGGGTGCAGGCCAGCCCCACCACGGACGGTGACGATGCCAGCGTGGACTGAGGGGCGGTGGGCAGACCCGGTGCGCGCTCGGCCTGGTCGGGCGACGGAGGAGTCTGGCCGGCGGCGCCCTGGGCTGTCCACGGCCCCGGTACGAGGGTCCCGCTGTCCACCTGTGTGTGGGCCGCTGGCCCACGGCGATAGCCGGCGGCCTCACAGGTGTCGTCAGCGGGCTCGGTAGCCTCTGCGGCTGGGCAGGGAAACCGGCTATAATTGGGGTGACCTCGCTCGGGTCGCCGCGCATGTCCTCCTCCTTGGGGTCCGGCGACGTGGTGATGCGGGCTGCGAGGCCGCGTCCATGGTGGGTCACGCGCCGGCCGGGGCCGGGAGAGATCCAGCTCTCCCGGCCCCGGGGTGTTTCAGGACTGGTCACCTGAGTCAGGACGTACCGGGCGATGTCCAGGGTGTACTCCAGGGCATCGAGGGGCATGTCGGCGTCGGTGCGAGCGGCCTCGACGTAGCTCTCGATCGCCTCGGCGACGAATTTCCTGACCTGGTCCGGGGTGTACTGGCGCGGCGCGTTGTTGCGCATGTTGACCTCCTTGGGGTCTTTCCTTTGCCGGTCTGCGAGACCGGTGTCCCCCAGGGCTTGGGGACGTGCGCCGTGGCAGCCTGCGGCCGGTGATTGTCAAGGCCGTAGAGTCACGGCCCGCGCGGTGGGGGTGCGCACACGGAGCTTGCGGAGTGTGGGCACCCCCAGGGCCAGGGGCCGGGGCATGCCTTGACAATCGGCTTACCGGCCGTGGGCTACGATCGGTGTCCCACGAGACGGGGTTGAAGGTGACCACAAGCAGGTGACCCGAGGAGCACGGTGGGCCGGCCACCGGCGGGCTTTCGTGTCAGTGCTCCCCGCTAGGGTCCACGATCATGGACAGTTCGGACGAATGCGTGAGTGGCTGGGCGTCCTGGGGTGTGCCCGGGGTGTGGGAGCCAGCTGGCGGGTGCTGGGACGGGATGCTGCCCCTGCCGGTGCGGTGCTCATGTTCGGGGGCTTTTTGAGTGGAGTCAAACGTCTGGTCATCGCGCATCGTGCTCGTTCCTCACTGTCGTCGCCAGGCCCATACGTGGGTGCGTGTGGTCAGGGGCGCGTCCTGGGGGCCTCGGATGTAGTCGTCGACCCATTGGAGCCGGCGTAACGCCCTCTGGGGGCCGTGTGGTTGGTGGGTCCAGTGGCCTCGGACGACGTGGCGGCGGTGGTCAGCCGTCTCCTCGGGCGGCCGCCGTCGTCTTCGTTGTCGGGCTTGTCAGGGGTGGTGATGAGTTTGCGGCGTTGGGGGTGCAGGTCGATGACGGTCACGCCGTCGCCGGCGGGGTCGCCGTGGCCACGGCCGCGCGGCGTCGCTGGGCCTGGTGGTGCTGCGGGTTTGCCGGTTCCAGGGCCACCACGGTGGTCTCGGTCAAGGACGGGGTGGACATGAGGGTCCAGGCGGCTTAGAGCCAGGCCATGACTCCGACGTGGGCGGGGTCTGACGGGGCCGCCGTCGGGTCCGACTGCCTGGGCGGTGTCCAGGGAGGCGGGGATGAGGTCCGGAGCCTGGTGAATGGCACCAGCCAGTCTGGACTGGTGCTCCAGGAGCGGCAGGGTAGGCGGGTGGGGCGGGCACATGAGCTCGATGGTTGGTGCCTGACTCCGCTGGGGTGGGGTCCAGGTTCCAGGTGAGGGCGTCAGGGACGGCTTCGCTGTGGGGACGTCGGTGCGGGCGCCGTCGCGCAGGGCCAGGCTGATGACGGTGGTGTCCCACGCGGGCAGGGGCTCGGCCATGACCAGCGAGCCCTGCCTGGGCGGGGGCGTCAGCACCGTTGATGGTGGGGACGTCCTGTGAGGCGTCCATGGTCAGGCGTGCCATGGGGGTGCGACCCAGTACAGGGCTGCTGCCTCGACGGTGGCCGCGACCGCTGCGGTGGCGGCGCTGGCTCTGTCGAACTCGGCGGCGTAGCCGGTCCCGTTGATGCGGCGTGCTCGGTCGGCGCAGGGCGGTGGAGCCGGCCGGCTCGCGGCGCTCCTCGCTGGCTAGGAGCGGGCACGGCCGCCACCAGCGGCGGCGACCATGCCCTGCCCGGCGGTGCCGCCTCACCCGTGGGGTAGACACGTCCCATACGAGCTTCACGGGATTGTCGACGATGATGGCGTCGACGTCGTCGAAAACGCGCGCACGGCTTCCAGGCGACGGTCAGGCGGGACTAGCGCCATGAGTTCATTCAGTCCGGGAGGTCCGCTTCCTCGTCCTCCGATGTCAGCAAAGAAGGTTGGTAGGTCTCGCGCCCAGGTCCGCGAGACGGTCGTAGACCCGGATTCGCCCAGCCGCCCCGGACCAGCGAGGCTGTAGCTGACCGTCTCGGCTTACCATTCCGCCCCCATCCGGGGGTGCCGGTCGAGGTAGACGACCGTCTTTTTCTGTGAGATGGTTACGGGGGTGCTGCTGGTCATGGTGTCTCCCGGATGAGGTGGGGCCTGGCCTCGAACGCCGTCCCCTGGTGGGACATTCAGATCCCACCGGGTGGTTGAGCAAGTGTTTTGCTGGACTCGCAGCAGTTTTCTTTGGTGGCGAGGGTTGCGTAGTTTCTATCTCGGTGAGTATCGCGTTGGCGTCGTCGGTGAGGCAGCGGGCTACTTCTGTGATGTCGAGGACCGGGTGTCCCCATTTGTCGAGGGCCGCCGTAGATGAGGAGGTCACGATTCCGGCATCGTCGGCGGTCGTCGCTGTCGCGGACGGTGTCCACGTGCTGCTCGTCGCACAGGTCGTGGAGTTTCTCGACCATGGGGTCCCAGTCATCGAGGAAGCATGTCGCGCAGCGTGGTGCGGACGGGGCGTTTCTTGCCAGCGGGGGTGGTGGGAGAGATGCGGCGTCGTCGTGCGGTGCAGTGGCGCTCCCACTCGCTGAGCGCGTCGTCTGGAGTCCCGGAGGACTCCGGAACCTCCGGGCTTGAGCTGGCGTCCGTGGGGCGCGCGACTGGCTGCAGATGTCCTGGCCGCCCCATTCTCCGGAGCCTCGGACGATCTCAGTGCGCAGGGTGTCGGAGCCTCATGCGGCCCCCATGAGTCGAGGTAGACGGGCAATCATCCTTGCGATAGGTCTTGCGGCCGTTCTGCGTGCGGACGGTCTTTGATGCCCACTCGACCGTGAAGCAGTGCTCTCGTACCAGTTGCTCGCAGTGGATGGTGGTCCGATGCGCCGCCAGCGGTGCCCGTCCTTCCCGTGGTGGGGTAGCCGTAGCATGGATCTCAGCGCAGTCCCTGCTCGGCGGTGGAGGGCCTGCGGAGGACCTCGGCGGCCTCGGCGTAGATAGAAATCGCCGGCGGCGGCGCTCAGGGCGTCGCTGACGGCTCCGCGCCAGTGCGCAGTCACCCGCAGCAGCAGTCTCGACCTGATCCGGCGTACGTGGCGGCGGCCAGGACGTCGTCGATACCGACCTCCTCGACGACGGTCTGGCCGGCATGATGGCGGATCCATGCCGTCCTCGGACACGAAGGGATGAGCGCGCGCACCAGGTCGTCCACGAGGTCTTCCCACTCGCCGCCGCGCTCTGTTGTGAAGGCGGGTCAGGGCTGCGGGGTCGGATGCTCTGGGGGTCCTGCGCGCCCGGCAGACGGGTGGGTGCTCATGGCAAGACGCACTGCATCAATCCGGTCCATGCTGGCTGATGTCCTCCTTGGGTTGAGGGTGGGTGCCGACTTCTCCGGCTCCCAATGCAATAATTATATTGTGTAGGGTGTGAGGGTGTCAAGGGGTGTTGTCTTCGATGATGGGGTGGTAGCCGTCTCGCCGTAGTTGGGCGTAGGCGTGTCGTTGGTGTGCGGCACGCGCTGGCGTCAGGTCAGCGCTGTCGATCGGGCTGCCGCTGCCGAGGGTGGCTCAGGACTGATCACCTCGTGCCGCATGGTCAGCATGCTTGTGGCGGTTTGAATGAGCTGTTGAGTGGCGGGGCCCGGTCCGCGGCGGCGGGCGGCGGCGCCTGCGCTGGTGCTGCCCGGGCACCGGCCTCCCACGGGCGATGCGCCTGGGACGCTCGATGACGTCGCCGAGCTCGGCCTGACAGCCGAGTGCCTGGCGACGTGCCCTGAGGCCTGCGGGGTCAGGCGGGCAGCTCGTCGAGGCCAGCAGCCCAGCTGCGCGCTTTACCGCGATGGCGGCCCTGATGCTGCCGTGGTTGTGGGTGAGGCGCCGTCGGCGCCCTGCCCGCTTCCAGGCCGCGCCCGTCAGCCGGGCCGGTCTCGTCAGTGCGGGTCGTGAATGCTCAGGCGTGCGCCCCTAGGGGTGGCCAGGATCCACTCGGTCATCCCCTGAGCCGACGGGCTGATCGTCGTCCGCCGCTCCGGGTGCGGTAGGCGTCGGCCGCAGCCTGAAGATCGCGTCGAACATGCGTTGGGCCTCGACCTCGGTCCGCGCAGTTACTCTCCTCATCGGCGTCGGTGGGCAGCTCGGCGCCGGCGATCCACGCGGTCAGGGCTCGCACGGCCCTCGGCCCGGGCAGGGTTACCTGTCGGTGCTCGTCAGCCAGCATCGGGAACCCACTGACTGTCGTGTGCACGGTCAGCCCTCGGTACCGGCGTCGTCATTGACGACGATGGGCACTGGTGTCCGTCAGGTCCTCCACGACGATGTCGCTACGGCAGGCCTTACTTACGGCCACGGTGGCCAGAGTGTGGGCGCTCATACTCATAATGACTCCTTGGTGAGGTGCGGGTAACCGGCCTCCGGCTCCCCAATGCAATAATTTTATTGTAGTAGATGTTGACCGTCGAGCGGGTTTTCTGATGGTTGGTCGAGGCCAACTCGTCCACAGGTGGTGACGAGCCCACGGATTGAGGGGTTGGCGGGTAGGCCGGCGGCCTCTGCACGTGGATAGGGTTGACCAGCGGCACCCATCGAGCCTAGCGGGGGCGATGGGTGCAAAAGACGAGTGTCCTTCCCGTGGTCAGATCATCTTCTTCAGACGGTCGATCAGTTTGCTGATCTCGGCCCTGCTCATATTTGTCAGCCAGTGCTCCACGCCGCCGGAGCGCTGCCTCATCGTGGCCCCGAGACCGGCAAACGAGGCGTTCATATACCGGGTGTCATAGCCCGCCTCGTCGAGGAGGTGGAGGGCGTAGGCGACTTTGCTTAGGGTGGCGTTGGTGTCCATGGTTGGTGTCCTTTCTCGGGTTGCTGGAGTGAGATGATCGGCAGCCGGTAGTGTTACGGCTCGGCTATCCATCGGTTGATGGTGGGGCCTCTTCGTCCCTGAGGTCAGGCGGTGTCGCGTGGACGTAGTTGATTATCCGCGTGTATCCCCGGCCATGCGAGGCACAGTGGGCGAGGATGCCGCGATGCAGGCGCGGTGCTCGTGGGCGGCATGTCCAGGCCGGGCCAGGCGGGCCTGCTGGTCTGTGGCGTAGACGCTCAGGACAACTTCGTCCGGTTCGGGCTGGTCTGCGAGCTCGTCCAGGATGGCGGTCAGGGTCGAGGTGACCCAGCGTGGCGCGCTTGTCGATGATGTCCCATGCGGCGTCGGGCGCCGTGGTGCCTGAAGCACCAGTCCCTCGCGGACCCGGCTGACGTCGAGGGTGTGGGCGAGGTCGAGACGGAGATCCTGGAGGGTCTCGCGCATTACGCGGAAGTGTGCGGGGCTTCGATGGTCCTGGTTGATTCTGGGCACGAGAGGTTCTCCTTGGGTGGTGGGGTGCCTCCGCCCGGTGGCGGCCAGGCGGAGGCGCTGCCAGCTGGAGGGTCGACGAGAGGCGATGAGGTTGCGAGCGCTCTGTGTCACGTCAATTCCGAGGATCGTGTCGGAGTTGCCTTCATACCAGCGAGCGACACCGTCGCGATAGAGCGCTATAGACAGCGTCCCGATGCCGGTGACGTCGAACATTATTTTGTGAGGCGACGCATGTTCCACGGCGGGCGCGGAGGACGCCCTCGACTCGACGGACGGCGTTGACGTGCGCTGCGGAGGCGGCGACTGGTTGCACTGCATGGCTGGCCCCTTCCGGTTTCCGGGCCTGCGGGCATGTTCCTCCCGATACACCCAATTTGCTGGCACCCGTGCTCGCGTCAACAGGGTGGGTGCTGTCTCGTCGAGGATTGGGCGGCCTTGCGAGGGCTGGCATGCCGGCAGATGGTTGCTCTGCTGACCCGAGGGCCTGGGCGACCTGAGTGACGGTGAGCGCGGCGGCTAAGGAGAGCTTCGGCGGCTTCGGGCGCGTTGGGGGTGTCCATACGGTGGGGCGGCCGAGGTTGGCGCCTCGCCTTGGCGGCTTCCAGGCCGGCGATGGTTCGCCTGATGGTGAGCCTGCGCTCGAACTCGGCAAGCGAGGCGATGAGGTGGGACCATGAGTCGGCCTGTGGGGGTTGTGGTGTCGATGGCCTCGTGCAGGCTACGTAGGTTGACGCCGCGCTTGGTGAGGGTGTCGATGGTGGCCACGAGATGCGGGAGGGAGCGTCCGAGGCGGTCGAGGCGCCACACGACGAGGGTGTCGCCCTCGTCGAGCTCGACAGCGCCCGGTCAGAGTGCGGGCGAGCGGACAGGGCGCCTGAGGCGGTGTCGGTGTGGATGGTATGCCCGACACCCTGAGGGCGTCGAGCTGCATATCGAGGTGTGATGGTGGTGGAGACGGGCGCAGCCGACTGCAATGGCCTGACCTCTATGACACCACGTGCGCCATCATGGACTCAGGCTTGGCGAGAGCACCTCTCTTTTGAACACGGGTTCTGACACCAATACGGCGGCGTGTCGCCGGCGGCTTTGGACGGTGTCCCAAATTGGTCGTCTGGACGTTTATGCGTGAGTCATTATTTAGATTCTGACACTCATGGGCTCCCATCTGTAGTCGGCCGTTACAATGTCGGTACTACTATCCTCCCCGGTCCATTTAGCATAGCGGATATAGCCAGCAAGAGTCCTGCTGCTTCATCTGTTGTCACGCCAATCCAACTCATCCTAAGATACCCGAATACTTTCGTTAGTATAGCCGCGATGATGATGATGTTGTAGGGCGGCACGATCGTTTTAACTCGCAGGCACCTTTGACTCCATTTCATTGACGGCCATGGAGTTAGAGTAGTGTATGCAGCGATCACCAGGACGACGATCGTTGGCCGCTGGTACGCTGATAAACCAGTTGGCGATTTTTAGTATTTCGGCTATTGTGAGTATAATTCGATATCGCTATGCCTGCAAGTTTGCAATCGCAGCAAGGATGTAGGCGATGTTCGTAGAGTGTTGTGGTATTTGCTCATAGTTGCTCAGTCCTGTCTCGATGTTTCTCGGTGCGCTCCGGTGGCTTGTGCGGGCCTGGTGGGCGACGTGTCGCCCTGCATCGTGCACCCGCTCGGAGGAATGGGTGATGTCGGCTGTGTGAATTTCTGCGTCTGTTCGCCATACGGGGATATGGCGGTGTTGGTTTTCTTCAGTACTGGTGATCAGTTTGTTGATGATCTGGGTGGTTATGCGAGTAAGCTGGTCGAGTTCAGTAGTGAATTCTTCGGGGATGGGTCTCTCGTCCTGCATCATCTGTCGGAGCTTTCCGGTCGTTGACTCTCAGGTATGCTGCGAGGCCTTCGATGAGGGTAGAAGTTGTCTTCCATCCTCGCCTGGAGCTCAGCACCGGTAAGTTGTCTCCGGGGTGTGTTGCGGCTCAAGGGAACCATGATGCCTGACCGCAGGCTCTGGGTCAGTCATCGATGGGCGTGGGCGTGAACCATGTGACGTCCTGACTTTGCTGGGTCGGGACTGGGGAGCTCCAGTCCCAGCTGTGCGGCCTCGTCGCCTGTGATGGCGACACCCAGTTCGATGGCTTCAGTTAGTGGGGCAACGGCTGCCGACACGCTGGGCAGCTCTGGCAGACTGTCTGTAGCAGGTAGGAGTGTGGTGAGATAGGTAAGGCTTCCAGCTGTTTGGTCCGATTGATTCCTAGACCGAGTAGTTTCGCGGCCGCATCACTGATCTGCGGTAGAGGGGCTCCCGCCATCGTGGTCCCCGCTTTGAGGCCTGATCCGCAGTTTGCGCGCGCTGGTATCCAGGATCGCTCATAAGGTGTGCCTGGTGTGTGCGAGCACCTGAGAGGTCCGTACACTTCGTCAACCGGCAGCGGCTTGAACCGCTTCGAGTCAGATTTTTGTTCTTAGGTATAGGGGTGGTGATCGTAGTGGTCACGTCCTGCTCGACGCACAAGCGCGCGAGGCGATTCTACGAGCCTGTACTGAAGGGCCTCGACCGTGAGACGTTCACGTTTTCTGTTGCTGCGTTCGGTGACGCCGCGGGTAGCACTGATAGACGCATCCGCATCGGAGGTGGTTGCAGCCGCATGACATGAGGGCGTCCAGGACGGTCTCTTTATCCCACCTGTCTTTCCAGGAGAGACCTCAGGTGAGTATACTTCTTTCCGAGAGTGATGAACCCCTGAGTCAATAGAGTTCATGCCTAGAGCGGTCAGGGCCTTGATCGCTTTGGTCCTGATTCAGGTTGTTCTGCATCAAACGCCATCCCCACGGGTTGGCTGAATCTCCACATCAGATAGCTGACCATAGCGATAACAAGGAGCGCCGTGCCAATAATTCCCCAGTCAATCTCGGCGCCAGTGGGCTCATCTTGTGATGCGTGAATGGTTAGAGACGCAGTCGCAGCCTCCGATAAAAGATCGCGTATGAAATAAGCTTGGATCATTATGGCGACGAACACCAGGATCCACATAAACATCGATTTCACGGTGCGTCCGTACATGGCTTTCCTCTCTCACCTGAGCCTGACCCTTCGCCCCGGCTCGCCTAGTACTTTTGTCTATTCCACGTGGTTCCGAACTCAATCTTGAGAATCATTGCTTCAACTTCACGTCGATAAGTTCATCTTGGTGATTTTGCCTCAGATTACCCTTGATCTGTCTAGTGTCGGCCGTTTTTGCTCGTCAGTTGAACTTTTACTGGTGGCCGGCCTCTGGGTATCTGGCCGGCGGGGTGTCGGGGGCAGGGGCTGGCCGCCGTTGAGGCGTTCCCTCGGCTTCGGTGACGCCAGCCTCGATGAAGTCGGTCATCAGCTCGTTGTAGGAGCGGTAGGGGGTGTATGGCTGGGCGCCTCAGGCGCCATACGGAGCGCGCTCTGCCCTGCGAGCTCGATTGGGACACGGATGGTGATCTTCTTGAGGACAGGAGCGTCGGTGCCGCCGGCTCCACCATTATTGCTAGCATTGCCGCTATTGCCGCAATGCTGGCAATAGACGGCTTGGCCAACGGTCAGCGCTGCGGGGTCTGGACCGGTCGCTTTTGGGATAGAGACTGCTCGTCGGCGGGGCCGTGGCTTCACCCTGACCGCCTCCCTTGCCCTGGTTAGTGAGGACGTGGCGCGCTACGGCTCAGATGGCGGCGACGTAGGCGGGACGCCTCGCGTCGAGGTACGGGTACACAGTTGGTGGCCGCGATAGCGACGATTTCCTCTCGGTAGGGGGTGGTCGATGATGCCAGGACCGTACGTGTCGTGGAGCTCTTTGCGCCATACGGCGCGGTCGAGCCGGTCGTTTCTCCAGCGGTTGATGAGGATACCTGCGGTGGTGAGGCTCGAGTTGTAGTACCGCCTGACCGTGTCGATCGTGACAGCCAGTTCACGGACGCCGTCGACGGATGATGCGCGGGGCTCGGTGACGATGAGGACGCTTGTAGCGGCAGTGAGCGCACTGAGGGTCAGCGCCCCCAGCGACGGTGGGCAGTCGATGATGACGGCGTTGTAGTCGTCGATGGCGCCGTCCATGGCGGTGCGTAGGTGGAACTCTCTGCCGGGGGCCGTGTCGGCCTCGCGTGAGGCGAGCTCTGCGTTGTGCTGGGATGACGTCGATGCCGTTCCAGGCGGGGCCAGCGGGTGGATGGCGGCGGCTAGGGGCGCCGGCGCCTGCCTGGCCGGTGGCCACGGCGGCGAGGACGTCGAGGAGTGTGCGGCTCTCGGGGTCGAGCTCGACGTCGAGGATGCTGGTTGCGTTGGCCTGGGGGTCGGCGTCGATGACGAGGACGCGGTGTCCGTCGTGGGCGAGGGCGTCGGCCAGGTTGACGGTTGTGGCAGTTTTGCCGACGCCGCCTTTCTGATTGGCGACAGCGATAACGATGGGCATGTGGTTGCTCCTTGGTGTGCTTATGGGAACGAGGCAGCGTCGGCGCGCCTTTAGAACGGGGGCTCATCACCGATGGCGGTGGAGCCGCTCGTGGCCCACGGTCGTCCGCGGCGCCGCCGGCGGGGCGTTGTACCCCGGACTGGCCTCTGGCCGATGCCCGCCACCGCCGTTGTAGCCGCCCTGTTTACTGCTGGCTGCCGCCCTGGCCTGCCGCCGAAGTCGCCCTGACCAGCCGCCGCGCGGCTGGCGGGTGACCTGGGCCTTGGCGTAGCGCAGGGAGGGGCCGATCTCATCGACCTGCATCTCTACGACTGTGCGTTGCTCCCCTCTCGGGTGGTGTAGGAGCGCTGGACCAGGCGGCCCTGGACGATGACGCGTGTGCCCTTGGTCAGCGACTCGGCCACGTTCTCTGCGGCGTCGCGCCAGCTTGAGCAGGGCATGAACAGGGCATGGCCGTCCTTCCACTCGCCGGCCTGGCGGTCGAAGGTGCGCGCGTGGAGGCGACGGTGAAGGAGGCCACCGCTGCCCCGGAGGGCGTGAAGCGGAGCTCGGGGTCTGCGGTGAGGTTCCCCGATGATGGTGATGATGGTGTCTCCGGCCATGATGGTGTCTCCGTTCGGTTACTGGGTGATGAGGTTGGGGTTGAGGTCTTTGATTGTTTTGTTGGTTGGGCTTCCGAGGCCTGAGGCCCAGCCGTCGTCGCGGCCGTCGGCGACGCCGGCGGGGTCGAGGGTTAGGTCTTTGGGGGTTCCGAGGTTGAGGCTGTTCATGTGGTCTTCGAGTCTTTGCTCCTTGGTGCGTAGTACGAGGGCTATGCTGGTGTCTCCGGCGCTGGTTCGTTCCTGGATGGCTTCGCCTCGGATGACTTGATTCGTTGTGCGACGCCTTCGGCGTAGCCGTAGACGTATCCGGCTCGGAGCTCTTTTCTCTCGACTGGGGTCATCCACTGGTAGTCGTCGGGTGGCTGCGTCGCCAGGTGGTCCAGGCGAGGGCGGTCTGGGCGATGAGTGAGCTGGCTAGTGGGATGAGGGTGTCGAGCTCGGTGCGGAAGCCGGCGATGTGGACGGTGACGCCGGGGCCGGTGTCCGTGTTGTAACGGCGTCGATTGTCGTTGTAGTAGGTCTGTGCTCCTGAGGCTCTGGCTACTGCGTCTATCCCGAGTCCCTGGGCGAGGGAGGGTGTTGAGGGGCCTCCGGGGACGAAGATGCTGGTGGTGGTGATCTCTTCGGTGTGGGCTGTGTTGAGGTCGAGGGAGGTGATGGCGTGTCTGGCCATGAGTGTGGCGGCACGGTTGGCGGCGACCTCGCGTTCGTGTGGAGAGGCTGGGGGTCCTCGGCGATGGCCAACAGCTTGCGGATGGTGTCGGTGACGGCGCCTGCTGCTTCTCCTGCGTGCTTGTTGGTGGTACTGGTTGCGGTCGTGCGCGTCACCGGCTCGATGTAGACGGTGCCGGCCGCGATGGTCTTCTCGATGGTCTCCAGCTTTCTGAGCATGTCCTGGAGGTAAGGGTCACCTACGGCTACGCGGTCGCGACCTTGTCGGTGAGCCTGTTTAGGTGCCTCCATGAGCAGGAGGTGCTGCTCGAAGGTCAGTTGCTGCATGGGGTTGCTCCTTCGGTGTTGAGGGAAGTCGTAGATGCTTGTTTTGCCCTGACAGGGGCTGGAGCTGTCGTCGGTCTGGCTGGTGCCTGCAGGGTTGGCTGCGTTGTTCATGCCGTCTCCTCCTCCGTCTTGGCCTACCGGCGTGAGGCTGAGTGACGTGGCCGGTGCTGTTGAGGCGGTAGTGCTTTGGGGTGGACGAGTGGCCGTTGTGGGTCCAGCCGTCGCCCGGACATGGGTGCTGGCGACGAGCTCCGTCGAGACCGAGCTGCATGCGCAGATGAATGATCTCGGCGATGGTGGCGGGCGTGCGCGGTGTCGTAGTCGTCGCCGTCGTGAATGGCGTTGATGAGGGCCTGAGCCTCGCGCTGGATGGCTGTAGAGCGAGGCTAGCGTGCTCGTAGGTGGTCGCGTATTCGTCTCTCGCGGTCAGGTCTTGCTAGGTTGCCGGCATTGCGGCACTGCCAGCAAACGGGGGAGGCTGACCTCTCGAGGGGCATTTCCATCGTCATTTCAGGGTTCTCGCTTTGGGGTGGAGGCCGTGCCCTCGTTGGAGCACTCCCTCGCTGCTGCTATTGCCAGCATTGCCAGCAATCGTGCTATTGCTGGCAATAGCGGCGCATCAGACCATCCAGCTGCGGATGAGGGACGTCGGCGTGTTCGAGCCAGACCATGCCGGCAGACCCTGCGGACTTTTAACCGAAGGTCGCAAGTTCAAGCACTTCACGAGTACTGCCGCTTCACACTGGTACCTCCACTCTCAGAGAGGTCGCGGATCGCCAGCTCCTCACTTCCTCACGCGCCGCCCCGCTCCAGTTGCCTCGGAGGGCGCAGCCGGCACGTCAGGAACGAGGGCGGAAGGTCTTCACGCCAGCTCCACCTCAGCACCGAAAACGTCCTTGTCTTTGCGAAGACACACCGAACGAGCAATCAGCAGGGGACCACACCTTCTCTCTGCGACGAATCTCGCTCACCACACCACAGCCAGAACATAAGAGATCCAAGCCAAGCGATATGACAGACCTTTCAGTCAAGATGCCGACCTTGAACGGACAGCCCCTGACACGGAGTGGATTGAGTCTTATGAAAGTGCGGCGCATCCACCACGTCGTGCGAGAAATGGCAGGAGTTGGGGCCGAGTTCACCCACAAAAGCCAAAGCAATCTCGCCAAAGGACCTGTTGGCAACTGCCATTTGAGGCCTCGCAAAGAGCGCTAATCGAAGCCAAGCTGACACTTGGGAAAGGACAGTATCCTCAAGCTTTATGAGGTCTAAGCTGAGCCGAGTCAGATGGATGATGTTGCGCTCCAATTGTGGCAAACACCGTGAAGGGAGTTGCAGAACCTGCAGCCCGCCTATGTTGGGGTGGATGTGGACGGCCTGACGCTGGGGACTTCTGGCCTTCAGCCAGTCCTGGACAAGATGACCGATCCGGCACTGCCGTTCAAGATCCACCCGGAGCACTTCGTGTTTGCTGGCGTCCACGGCGGGCAGGAGGTCATGGAGATGGTCGGCCAGTACGGAGCCCACTTGCCAGAAGCTCTTCATCCACCCCTGACGCAGAAAAAGCCAGTAAGGCACTGGACGACGATAAGAAATGGCGTATGGTCGGGTGACGAGTTCTCATGTCGGACCAGACAGTTGACATGAAGATGTACGGCATGCACCAGTTCAAGATGAAGAAAAGGCGGCCTGCGCATCAAGCTTTGTTTTCTTCCCGAGACGGCACCGAAGGAGATGATTCTGGACATCAGAGCACCTGGCTGTCGAGGTTCTACAACTCCCCACTCTCGCGTATCAAACAAAATCCTTCATGGGCAGTAAACACTGAACACGGTCCTCAAGTTCAAAAAGTTCGACTGACTCGGTTCACCATCATTCCCAGATGGCTGGATGCGAGCACAGCTCACGCAGTCCAGGACATAACCCGGGCTTGAGGGCCGCATCTTACAGATCGCAGAGCCCGCCTGAGACTCGCTGCCCAACCTCCGCGGCAGCTGCTCATTTTCCGCTTGCAGCAGCATCAAGCACGCGCCCGACGTAGCGGCCGAATTTCTCGGTGATGCTGCCGTGGTCGTCGTCGGGCCACTCGCCCAGGTGTGACCGAAGCCCGCCGAGCGGTAGTAGGCCAGGCTGTTGCGGGCGTGCCCGATGCCGTCGAATCCATCGAGGCTGTTGCTGGGGACGTCACGGGTTCCGGTCACCCAGTTCAGCGAGAGCCGTTCCTGGCGTCTCCGGAGAAGGCCGTCGCCCTTCTCCTCGGGCGCGTCACCGCCCCCGAAAGTTGATGAAGCCCCCGCCCGGCATGCGCTCGGCATAGGCGGGGAAGAACCGCTGACTGATGAACTCAGAGCCGCCGGAGTAGCCCACGAGCCACAGCTGATCCATGTTGGCCCCGCACTCGGCGGCCACGTAGTCGAGCGTCTCCTCCAGGTAGCGGATCTTCCCGTCCTGGTCCTCCAACCACCACATTCCATCGTCTCCCGGGAGAACGCACCGAGACGACGTCGAACCTCGAGCGCCTGCGGCCTCGACGACTCCCTCAGCACCTGCCAGGCCGCCGGGAGACCCTCTCATCCTGACTCTGACCGCCCTGACTGTGGAAGAACTGCCCATCGCCGTCGAGGTAGACAACCAGCCCCACAGGCGCACCGTCCGCTGCGTAGAAGATGCAGTCGGAGGTCTCGTCGTCGGAGTCGGTGTAGGAGAAGGCCGCGGGAGCAGGCAGGTCCCCCGACGCCGGGTCCAGGTTGGGCTCATCGCCCAGCCCACGCGAGCGCAGGTACGGGGCGGGGTCGGGTGCGCAGACGCCTGCCCCGACCGCGAGCAGCACACCCGCCCAGGAAGAGACCTGCCATCGCCCCGGTCAGGGCCCGCCGCGAAAGATGCGCCGCCACGACCTCCACCCGCCTTCCCGATCGTCGTCAGCCACTCGACCGTAGCACTGGTGCTCCGGTTCCGCTCGGCCCGGGCCTGGGTCGGGCTACCCGCCTCCGACGACGCTCACCGACGCGGATGGGGCTACTCAGCGCGGGAGCCGAGGCGTCAGGCAGGGACTTCCCTGGCCTCCCTTGGCTCCGCGACCCCTGGCCCGCGCGCCCACGAGCTCCTCCGCCGCTGCGGCCGCCCCGACCGGAGGGCTGCCCGAGCCCCGCTGGCTGCTTCCGCCGCGCCGCTTCGCACCGCGCCCACTGTGCCCTCCACGCGCCCCGCCGCGCACTGGCCGGCGCGTCCGGCTCGGCCCCGTCCCGCCTCACCGTGACCGTGTCCTGGCCGTCCGGTGGAGGCCCGCCCGCTGGGGCTGCCGCCCCTGACGGCCACGCCCTCGGGCATGTCCTCCAGCGCGATCGGCGTCGGCGACCCTGTCCCACGAGGGCGGTCACGGCGTCGTCGTCGGGCCGGATGCGCTCGATATCCGCGCGGATCCGCGCCTTCTGAGCAGGACCTGGACATCGTGCTTCTGCTCGGGCAGGACGAGGGTGACGACGCTCCCGGCGGCCCCGGCGCGGGCGGTGCGGCCCGAGCGGTGCAGGTAGGCCTTGTGCTCGGCGGGCGGGTCGACGTGGACCACGAGCTCGACGCCGGAGACGTCGATGCCCGGGCGGCGATGTCGGTGGCGACCATGACGTGGACCTGCCCGGTGGAGAAGGCCCGCATGGCGCGTTCGCGCGCGTTCTGGCTCATGTTGCCCTGCAGCTCGACGGCGGGGATGCCTGCCTGGACGAGCTTGCGGGCCAGGCGCCGGGCGAGGTGCTTGGTGCGGGTGAACAGGATGCGCTGCCCCTCCCCGGAGGCCAGGCGCCGCACGACGCCGTCCTTGGCGGTCTTGTCCGCGACCATCCACACGCGGTGGGTCATGGCGTCCACGGGCGAGGTCGAGGGGTCCACGGAGTGCTGGAGCGGGTCGTGGAGGAACTCCTTGACCAGCGCGTCCACGCCGTTGTCCAGGGTGGCGGAGAACAGCAGGCGCTGGCCGCGCTGCGGGGTGGCGCGCAGGATGCGGCGGACGTTGGGAAGGAAGCCGAGGTCGGCCATGTGGTCGGCCTCGTCCAGGACGGTGATCTCGACCTCGTCGAGGCTGACGAGCCCCTGCCCCATGAGGTCCAGGAGCCGGCCGGGGCAGGCGACGACGACGTCGACCCCCGCCTTGAGGGCCTTCTCCTGGGGCTTGGCGGAGACCCCGCCGAAGATGGTGGTCACATCCATGTCGACGACGCGGGCCAGGGGCTCGATGACCTCGGCGATCTGGAGGGCGAGCTCACGGGTGGGTGCCAGGACCAGGCCGATGGGGTGGCCGGGGCGGGCCTTGTCCTGCTGAGCCAGGCGCTGGACCAGCGGGAGGCTGAAGGCCAGGGTCTTGCCGAGCCGGTGCGGCCGCGGCCGAGCACAGTCACGCCCGGCGAGGGTGTCGGGCAGGGGTGGCGGCCTGGATGGGGAAGGGCGCGGTGAAAGCCGCGGGCGTCGAGGTCGGCGGCGAGGTCTGAGTCCACGCCGAGGGGAGGCGAGGTGGCCTCCCCGGCGGCCGGGTCTTCCCAGAGGCGAAACGGTGGGAGGCGGAGGTGCGGTGTGCGGCCACGAGGGTCCTGTCGATTGGGACCGCGAGCACGCCGGCGCGAGTCGCTGGCGGCGTGCGCGTCGGTGCGTGAGGTGCCGGCGTACGCGGTCTCGACGGCGCGGCGCGTCGATGCGTCGACGCGCGCCGGGACCGGGGCACCAGCCAGGCCGGGCGGCGCCCGGACCAGGGAGCCATCCTGCCCGAGGATCCGCCACGTCCCAAGGACCCCGCTCACATACCTCGACGGCCGGTCAGAGGACTCCCAGGGCGAGCGCCAGGAGGCTGATCGTCGCCATCGCGACCACGGACAGGATCGTCTCCATCAGCGACCAGGTCTTGAAGGTCTGCCCCACGGTCATCCCGAAGTACTCCTTGACCAGCCAGAAGCCGGCGTCGTTGACGTGAGAGAGGAAGACGGAGCCCGGCACCGATCGCCAGGACGAGAAGGGCGACCTCGGTCTGCGGCATGTGACTGACCAACGGCGCCATGATGCCCGGCCGCGGTGATGGTGGCGACGGTCGCCGAGCCCGGTGGCCAGGCGCACGGCGACGGCGACGAGCCACCCGGCCAGGAGCGCGGGCACGGCCGCCTGCTGGATCCAGGCGGCGATGATGCTGGCGATCCCCGGAGTCGACGAGGGTCTGCTTGAACCCTCCTCCCGGCCCCGACGATGAGCAGGGATCCCGGCGATGGGTCCGAGCGAGGCCCCGACCCGTCCGCTGACGTTGTCGGCGCTCAGCCCCAGGCGGGTTCCGAAGAGGTACATGGCGGCCAGGACCGTGATCAGCAGGGCGACGATCGGCTTGCCCACGAACAGGGCCGCGTGGACTGCCGGGTTACCGCTGTCCTCGGGGACGAGGGTCTCGACGACGGTGCGCAGAAGCATGAGTCCCACGGGCAGCAGGACCACCATGATCGAGGTCGCGAAGGAGGGACGCGGCCCCTCGTGCTCCTCGTCCGAGGCCCCCAGCGGCTCGGGCGCCTCAATCGGCACCCACCTGGCCATGAAGCGGGCCGCGATGGGCCCGGAGATGATGACCGTGGGCACGGCGACCAGCAGCCCCAGTCCGAGGGTGAGCCCCAGGTCGGCCTTGACGGCGTTGATGGCGATGAGCGGTCCCGGGGTGCGGTGGCACGAGGCCGTGGAGCGCGGACAGGCCGGCCAGGGCGGGCACGCCCAGCAGGATGAGCGGCTGATGGGCCCGCCGGGCGACGATCATGACCACGGGGATGAGCAGGACGATGCCGACCTCGAAGAACAGCGGGATGCCGACGACGAAGGCGATGAGCGCCATCGCCCAGGGCAGGCGGGGGCCGGGCGTGCGGGCCAGGACGGTGTCGACGATCTGGTCGGCGCCGCCGGAGTCGATGAGGAGACGGCCGATGATCGCCCCGAAGGCGATGAGGGTGCCCACGTCACCGATCGTGGATCCCATTCCCTTGGTGAAGGCGGTGAAGGTGTCGGCCAGCGGGATGCCTGCGACGACGGCGAGCACCGCCGAGCCCGAGCGTCAGCGCAAGGAAGGGGTGCATCTTGCGCCAGACGATGAGCACGATGATCGTGGCGATGCCGAGCAGGGCGGCCGCGATGAGCTGCGCGTGATTGTCCGTGTGGCTCACGGTGTCGGCTGCCGGCAGCACGACCGAGTTGGGCGGAAGAGTGAACGTCATTGTTGTCTCCGTTGTCGTCGGAAGGTGGAGTGGGGACGGGGTGTGCGCATGCCGCGGTCTCGGCGGGCGGGGACGGCTGTGCGCCGCGAGCCTCGGTCGGTTGACGTGGACGCCGGCGATCGTCAGTGAGGAGCGATGCTCAAACGGCGTCGGCCGAGGCCTGCTCGAGTGCGGCGAGGATCGCCTCGAAGGTCTCCTCCGGCGTCGCCCGCGAGACCACGGTGACGCCGTCCTCGTCGTCGGACAGGGGCTCGAGGGCGGCGAACTGGGAGGGCAGCAGGCTCGGGGGCATGAAGTGTCCCTCACGGTGAGCCATGCGCTCCTGGAGCTCATCGGCCTGGGCGAGCAGATGGATGAAGAAGACCCGCCCCTGCGCGCTGGAGAGCAGGTCGCGGTAGGAACGCTTGAGCGCGGAACAGGTGACGATCGTCTTGACGCCGTCGGCGGCGCGCTCGCTCATCCAGTCGCGCATGGACTCCAGCCAGGGCCAGCGGTCCTCGTCGGTCAGGGCGATGCCGCGGCTCATCTTGTCGATGTTGACCTCGGGGTGGAAGTCGTCGGCCTCGGCGACGGGCCAGCCCAGTGCGTGGTGAAGGTTGAGCGCGGCCGTGGTCTTGCCGCAGCCGGAGACTCCCATGAGGACGAGGTGCTCAACGGATCGACTCATATCTGCTCCTTGATGACGCCGTTGTCGTGAACTGATACGACAAATCTACCTCAAACGTAGTACTTTTAAAAGGGTCGGATAGCATCTCCCACAGACATCTCGCACCACCTCCGGAAGCCCGCCTATGCCCTCCACTGACCGACGTCGCGACGTCCTCGACTCCCTCAGGCGCCATCGTGACCGGGAGATGACGCCGGGCCAGAGCCTGACACTGGAGGCGATCCAGTCCCGTTACGGCGTCTCCCGGACACTGGCGCGCGACTGCGTCCACGCCCTGGAGTCCGTCGGCATCGTCGCCTCGCGACGTCAGGTGGGCATTGCGGTTCAGCCGCGCGAGCACTGGTCGGCCCTGGCGCCCGAGCTCGTGCGCTGGCAGCTCGAGGCCGATCCCGCACGGTCCCCAAGCTCGGCGCCCTGACCGAGCTGCGCGCCGCCATCGAGCCGGTCGCCGCCGCAGCGGCGGCCCGCCGAGCCACCGAGGACCAGCGCTCCGGGCTACTGACGCTGGCGACCGCGATTCGAGCCAAGGGCACCACCGGGAACGTCGCCTCCTACCTCGACGACGACATCGCCTTCCACAGCCTCATCCTGGAAGCCAGCCACAACGACACCTTCAAGGCGCTGACCGACGTTGTCGCGGAGGTGCTCTCCGGGCGGGCCAGGCTCACCGGCCCAGGTACAGGTGCCCCAGCCTGAGGCGCTCGAGCTCCACGAGCGAGTCGCCAGCGCGATCGCGACCCGGGAACGCCACAGCGGCGGAGTCCTCCATGCGAGACCTCGTCGCCGAGGTGCGCAGCGCCCTGCTCGAACGCGGCTGCGCGGCTTCCTCGAGGCCTGATCCCGCCAGTGCACGCCCGCATCGGCCCATGTGTCACCCGGGCGACTATTCACCGCGGGCACTCGCCGCGGCCAGCATCGAAACGCCCTGACCAGCGGTTTTTACGGCGCACCCCGGAAACGAGGACCGCAGAACCGACGGAAAAGTCGCCATTCGTGACACCTGAGGACCCAACCCCGCCCCGACGGCCACGAATTGAGGCGGGCTACCTGCCCAGGCGCGGCGCTCCGGCTGGCGGTCGCGCAGCGCCCGCAGGAAGTCCACGCGCCGGAAGGCCGGCCAGTTGACCTCGCAGAAGTAGTACCGGAGTGCACCGACTCGCCACAGGAACCCAGGAGAGCCGCTGTCACCTGAGGTGCGGATGACTCAGGTCGGGGTCGGGCTGACCTAGGTAGAGGTGCTCGGTGATGTCCTCCTCGCTGAGCGAGGCGGCGACCTCCTCCAGGCTCGCCCCGGCAGCGGCGCCCGCTCGCGCAGCAGCTCGCGCACGGCGTCGGCGATCTCCTGACGGCCCCCGTAGCCGACGGCGATGTTGACCTGCATGCGCCGGTCCTCGGACCTCGCACGGCCTCGCCCGCCGTCTGCCTGCCCCAGAGGCCTCGGCACCCGGCGGCCGGGAGCGGACGAGCGGCGCGCAGGCGCTCGGCCAGCGGCTCGGGCAGGAGGTCGACAGCGCCCACGAGGCGCAGGCTCCAGCGGCCGGTCTCGGCGAGCTCCGTCGACGGCGTGGGCGATGATGTCCAGCAGGGGCGAGAGCTCGGCCGGATCGCGTGAGAGGTTGTCGGTGCTCAGCAGCCACAGGGTGACGACCTGGACCCCCATCTGCTCCGCCCAGCCGAGGAACTCCTCGATCTTGTCCGCGCCGCGCTTGTGTCCCCTGCGCGGCCCCGAAGCCCATGGACCTGGCCCAGCGCCGGTTGCCGTCGAGGATGACGCCCACGTGGTGGGGCACCGTGGCCCGGATCGATGCGCGCAGCCAGCCGACGCTCAGTAGATGTCGTAGAGGAGGTTGTCGCCTGCCATGCCGTGTTCCTCAGGGTTCCTCGGTGGTGGTTGATGAGGGACGGGGGCCCGACGGCGCGGGGCCACCTCCAACGCTATCGCGCGTCATCCCTCGGCGCTGGACGAGACGGTTAACAGCCCAGGTCAAACCCGACCATCAGGTTCACCCAGGGTTGCCGGGGGCACAACGGAGGCAGTGCCTCGACGCCAGGGCCGCACCGCTCTGGCGGGCGACGGCCGGACGACGGGACGACGTGCCCGCCGCGTCACATCGTCGTCCGGACTGCTACCACCACAACCTACGCTCGCGTAACCTACGGAGTCGTAAGGTTCAGAGCCCCTGTCCCAGCCCCGCGCAGCCAGAAGGACGCTCACGCCCATGTCACCGACATCGCCCTCAACGCCGCAGGCCCCGCGCCGCTCCGCGTCCATGAACGCCAAGGGCGTCATCGCCGCCGTCAAGCCCAGACTGCGCGGTTGGATCCACGCCGGTACCGCACCGCTGGCCCTGGCGGCCTGCATCGTGCTGACGGTGCTGGCGCCGGGAGCGGGCCTGAAGTGGGCCTGCGCCGTCTACCTGACGTGCTCGCTGCTGCTGTTCGCCAACTCCGGCGTCTACCACATCGGCACCGGGCACTGGTCGGCGAAGGTCGCGGCCACGCTGCGGCGGATCGACCACGCAGAACATCTACCTGCTCATCGCCGGCACCTACACGCCCCTGTCGGCGGCGCTGCTGCCGACGCGCACGGCCACCCTGGTCCTGGGGATCGTGTGGGCGGGGGCCGCGATCGGCACGGCCACGAACCTGTTGTGGATGCACGCCCCGCGCTGGTTCACCACCGCCCCTACATCATCCTGGGCTGGGTGGCGGTCTGGTTCCCTGCCGCAGTTCTGGCGGACAGGCGGCCCCGCTGATCGATGTGGCTGCTGGTGGCCGGCGGCGTGACCCTACACGCTGGGCGCCGTCGTCTACGCCCGCAAGACGCCCGACCCCTCGCCGCGCTGGTTCGGCTTCCACGAGATCTTCCACGTGTGCACCGTGGCCGCGTGGGCCTGCCAGTGCGTGGCCTGCTTCCTGGCGGTTCTGCGCGCGGGAGACGGGTCGGGATGCCGGACGGCAGGCGCGACTGGGGCACTGTCCGACGCGGCCCGCCACGCCGTCGAGCCGGGCCCACTGTCTCCCTCCCGACTCCCTGACAGCGTCTGACGACTCGATCAGGCGGGCTGGCACGGATTCGCCCGCCTCGGCGCCCGAGTCGCAGACCCCCGGAATACTCAGCACCTTTCGCCAAGTACGCAGCATTCCCTCAGGCTGCGGCGTAGACTCGCGCTTCAAACCCGGTCGGCCCTGTAAGAGCCGCCGGGTATCGTCGTCGCAGAGGTAACCCGACCGCCGCCGAGCGACCAGCACCAGTCATCCAAGGAGGACCCATGTCCGAGCAGTCACAGGGGCACCTGGCTCACGCAGGAGGCCTACGACCGGCTGTCCGCCGAGCTCGAGCACCGCAAGACGACCGAGCGCAAGGAGATCGCCCAGCGCGTGGAGGCGGCCCGCCAGGGAGGGTGACCTGCGGAGAATGCCAGCTACCACGCCGCCCGCGAGGAGGCGGGGCTCAACGAGGCGCGCATCATCCAGCTCGAGGAGACCCTGGAGAACGCGCAGATCGGCGAGGCGGCCGACGACGGCTCGGTCTCGGCCGGCACGATCGTCACCGCGAAAGGTGGCCGGCAAGGAGCAGGTCTTCGCCCTCGGGCGGCCAGGAGATCACCGCGGACGTGCCCGACGGCGTCAGGTCTTCTCCCCCGACGCCCCGCTGGGCCAGGCCCTCATGGGGCACCGCGCGGGCGACACCGTCTCCTACGAGGCCCCCACCGGCCGGAAGATCGAGGCCGAGATCGTCAAGGTCGAGCGGGTCTGAGTCCTCTTTCCGCCGAGCCGGGCATTTCTCGCGTAGCCCCACCGAGATTCGGTGGGAACCGCGAGAAATGCCCGGCTCGATGTCTCACCCTCCTCTCCTCGCGGTCAGTGAAGCGCGGGCGGGAATAGAGGCGGGGCGCAGTACCGTGTCCTCATGTTCAACGCCCTTCGTCACTCGCTCAGCGGATCGGCGCCGGCCGGCCGCGAGACGCCGGTCCTGCCCACCCCCGGAGACCACCCGGTGCTGGGGACGCCCCTGGACGGGCCGTGGCCCGAGGGCAGCCGGGTCATCTACCTGGCGGGCGGCTGCTTCTGGGGCGTGGAGCGGATCCTGTGGCGCCAGGACGGCGTCGTCTCGACGTCGGTCGGCTACATGGGCGGCGAGACGCCCAACCCCACGTACCAGGAGGTGTGCACCGGGGCGACCGGTCACGCCGAGACAGTGCGCGTCGTCTGACCCGGCTGTCTGCGGCGAGGGCGGGAGACCCTGCTCAAGACCTTCTGGGAGAACCACGACTCCACGCACCTGAACCGTCACGGCAACGACGTCGGCACCCAGTACCGCTCGGCGGTGTGGACGACGACGCCCGCCCAGCACGAGGCGGCCGTGCGGATCCGCGAGGCCTTCCAGGGCGAGCTGACCCACCTGGGCCTGGGCACCTGCGTGACCACCATCGAGGACGCCGCCGACGCGCCGGCTCAGTTCGGCGGGCCCCTACTACCTGGCTGAGGACTACCACCAGGCCTACCTGCACAAGAACCCGAACGGCTACTGCAACCACGGCCCCAACGGGGTGACCTGCCCGGTCGGCATCACGGACCTGCCCGCCCAGACCGACGTCCTGGCCCCGAAGACGCGCCGGCCCTGAGAGGCACCGCCCCAGCCTTTGAAGCGTAAATCACCAGGGTTCTCACACGTTGCCTTGAGACGCTGTCCCCTGGCCGCCCGCCAGCACTCCCAGCCTTGAGCGCCCGCGACCGCCTGACCTGTTTCCCTGCGCACCACAGGAGGCTCAACCCCGATGAGCAGCCAGCAGACCAGCACCCCGTCCCCGGACCAGACGCCGGAGGGGACGCAGTCGGAGACCCACTGGGTCCGAGGACACGGACTTCCAGTGGCGCGCCGCGACCGAGCTGCTCATCGCCCTGGGGGTCCCACGCTCCACCGCCCGCCTCACCAGCGACCTGCGCACCTCCATCGCCCACCTGGAGGAGGTCGACGCCCGCCTGCCCCGAGACGGCAAGCCTCTGCCGGAGGCGGACCGTCTCACCCGCAACAACGCCGTCGACGACGTCGCCCGCGCCATCCTGCCGCTGGCGCACGCCACGCTGGAACGGATCCGGGCCGAGGAGCTGCGCACCGAGGTCGTCGGCGTCGACTACGACGCCCCTGTGCGACGCCGTCGAGCAGCTCGAGGCCACCTACCGCGCCGGCTGGTGGCGCGCGGCCGAGAGGAAGGCGCCGACTTCTTCCTGCGCGAGGTTGAGGCCCTCGAGCGCCTCAACGTTCCGCCAGTCCGGGCCAACTGGCGCGACGCCGGCAGGATCGTCAGCGTCCTGCGCAAGATGCCCGACTCGACGCTGCGGCGCATGGCCCGCACAAGCAACCCCATGGCGCTGCGATTCATGGTGCTGTTCGGCCTCCAGGCCGGCTACCGCGACGGGCTGTTCTGACAAGACCATCTCGATCCCCCGCCTCATCCACACCCGCACCAGCGAGTACCGCAGCGCGTACCGGACCAGCTCAGCCGCCCTAGCGCGAGCCGCGCAGCCACCACCGGCTCACTCACCATCGAAAAACTTCAGAAACGACGCGGCTCCGGGTCATTTCTGAAGTTTTTGTCCGAAGTGAGGAGGGGCTCACCAGCGTCGGCCAATGGGGCCTGACGCCCGCAGCGGCCAGTCGCCGCAGCATCTGGGCCCCGGCGTCGCCCCAGGCCTGTGCCCACGTCCAGCGGGCCACCGTCAGGCCCGAGGCCCGCAGGGCGTCCTCCCCGGAGCTTCTCACGCCACACGACATCCTCCGGGTCCTGTCCGAAGGAGGCCGACCGGTACTTGACCCGACCGTCGAACTCACCGGCCACCTCATGGTCCGGCCAGTAGTAGTCCAGGATGTAGAGCTCCCTGCCCGACCCGCACACTCACCTGCAGCTCCGGCTTGGGAAGACGGTGCTCCCACATACGGACACAGGGACATGGACTCGCCCGGCGACTCGGATCGACCGTCCGGCCAGGCGCACGGCCTGCCGAGCGCGGGGCCACCACGCGCCGTAGCGGGCAGACGTTCCAGGGCTTCCTCCATGGCTTCCACGGAGCACAGCCTGTTGTGCAGGGCCGCGTCCATGGCGACGACTCCCGCCATGACCCCGCTCCACCGAGCCAGGTCAATGAGTGAGTCCGGCAGCGCGACGGCGAGGTGCCTGCCCACCCTGACGACCTCAGTGCCGCGGCGCCGGACGTGACGCCACAGCAAGGAGGTCCGCACCCGCCCGGGACGCCCATCCACGACCTCCACCCTGCGCAGGACCGTCCCCACCAGCGGCAGCCCGTAGGCGGCGACGGCGGAGGCGCCCGCCAGCACCAGATCCTCGCCGTACTTCCGGTGCGCCGCCTCGAGCAGCAGCTCGTAGCGCTCCGTCCTGAGGCCGCCTGCCAGGCCGAGCGGGGAGCGTAGACGCCTGCAGCGACTCGCAGCCAGTCGTGGCTGAGGTCCGGACGCGCGCACGCGGCGCCGTCGAGGCCGGTCTCGTTCCACAGGAGCGGGTGCAGGGCCCCGCTATCGGACAAGGGCGGGGAGGAGATCGAGGTGGTCATGCGCCTATGCTGCCCGCGGCGCCCCAGCGCTCACCGACGCGCTTGGCCTCCCTGTGGACACAGGAGCCGACGGTGCCGATGTGGACACCGGCACTCGCAGATCACTTCAACAAAATCTTCACAGATGACCCGGAGCCGCGTCGTCTGTGAAGATTTTTGTCGAAGTGTGGCGGCGGAGGCCGGACGTGCAGCCGCGTCGCACCGCCGCTCGGTCCTCGCCGGGTCGGCCGGCCAGCTCGAGCTTGCGGTAGCGGCTGACGGCCGCCCCGACATCAACCATGCGCGGGCGCACGAGGAAGGCGGGCCGCTCGCGCTCATCGGTCAGGGCGTCCAGGCCCTCGTCGTCGAGCAGGGCCTCGAGGTCGTCCAGGCACTCGCGCAGCGGGGAGACCCCGTCGAAGCGCTGCTCCAGCAGGGCGCGCAGGGGCGTAGGCGACGGCCTCGGCCTGCCCAGGGTCGGTGACGCCGCCGACGTCGGAGATGTCGATGTCCTCCCGGTCCAGGACAAGGGTGGAGGTGCCCTGGGCGCGGGTGCGCACCGGTCCCCGACGGGTGCGCGGCGGGGCCGGCTCGAGGGACGCGCCGCCGAGGCTCGGCGAAGTCCTCCAGCTCGGTGACGGGCCGGGGCTGATCGGCCACGACCCGGCGGGCCTGCTCGGTGACGTCGCGCAGGTGGTAGGCGTCCATGAGCAGGGACCCGGTCGGCCACGTCCAGGTAGTCCCCGGAGCCGCCCATGACCATGACCGTGGAGACGCCCCGCCGGCGGAAGAGCGCGGTGATGCGGTCCACCAGGGGCGTGATGGGCTCGCGCTCGGCGGCCACCAGCTCGCGCATGCGCGAGTCGCGGATGAGAAACGGGTTCGTGGCGGAGGTGTCCTCATCCAGCAGCAGTGCGGTGGAGCCGGCCTCGACGGCCTCGATGATGGAGGCGGCCTGGGAGGTGGATCCCGAGGCGTTGCGGGTGGTAAAGGAGGCGGTGTCGCGCCCGGCCGGCAGGTGGGAGATGAAGGGCGTCAGGTCGACGCCGGTGCGGCGCGCCCGTCGGCGGCCCGCACCTTGATGGCGTCGGAGACCGTGGCGACGAGCTCGCGCCCGTCCCGGGCACGTGCGGGTAGACGCCGCGCTCGATGGCGCTCAGCAGCGTGGACTTGCCGTGGTAGCCGCCTCCGACGATGACGTTGACCCCCGCCTCGACGACGGTGCGCGCGCACCGTTCCGGCGTGGGGGAGCTCGACCGTGGCGGCCATGGAGTCAGGGGGCCTCAGGGGACACCACCATCCAGGGCTCGTCGCTCACCCCGGGCGGCGCGGCGGACGGAGCCATCGGCGAAGGACACCCAGCCGTTGCGGGCCACCGTCGCGGTCAGGGCCGGCGGTCCTCGAGGGATGGCGATGTGGCGCACGAGCCGGTCGCCCCGCTCGCCGGTGAGGTCCATAGCCTCCTCCAGCTCGCGCACGAGGTCGCGCCCCACGATCCGGGAGGCCTCGTGGCCTGGATGGGCGGCCCTGGGCGGGCAGGGCCAGACGGGCGCGGATCTCAGGACCCAACCGGGCCCCTCCTTCTTCTCGTCAGGGCGCACAATGATGCTGGAGCGCTGACAGGATCTCCTGCCCGGGAGGCGATCGACAGCGCCGTGCCACGGAATCCGGCGTGCAGCTCGCGGGTGAAAGTCGCCCACGGCCGAGGCGCCGGTCGACGTCGGCCAGCAGGTCGGCCTCGTCAGAGCAGCTCCAGACCGTGCGGGTCAGTGGGCACGTCCACGTGGATGCGCGTGGGCGGGGCGTGAGGGTCGGCCTGGACACGGTCGACGTGCAGGAACCAGCCGGCGGGCGCCCGGTAACGTCCGACGATCGCCTTGTAGGCGGCGTAGGGCGTCCGTCGAGGGCGTGGAGGTGGCCGACGAGGTCGGCCAGGGAGGCCGTCGCGGGGCTCGTCGTCGTAGACGCGGCGCGAGCAGCCGCGCTCGCTCATCCCAGTAGCCACGGTCACCACCCCGGTAACCGCGGTCGCCACCCACAGCGCGGCCTCCCACGCAGGCCGCCTCGGTAACCGCGGTCGCGGAGCCACCCCGGTAGCGCGTCGCCCTGCTCGTCCCGGTGGGAACCGCCTCGCTCGCTGCGCTCGGTCATGATGGAAAACCCTACCCACCCGCGTGATCCAGGCGGCTGCCACGCTACGAAAGCGACGTCGCCGCCAGGGCACCCGCAGTACCGCCGACGGCGGCGTGATGAACCGGCGTCCTCCGGTTCAGCTGGTCAGCCGGTTCCGCGCCTTCAGCGCAGGAGGCCAGGGCGCGTCAGGTGGGCGACGTCGTCGCACTCATGCCGGGACCTCGGGGTCGTGGAAGGAGGCCGGCGAGGCGCCGTCGGCGAAGTCGGTGTTGAGCGGCAGGACACGTTGGAGGCCACGACGGTGGCGCCCATGCCCTGGAGGATCTGCTGGGTGGCTGACGGCGCGGATGCCGACCCGCGCTGTGGGAGTAGCCGACCGCCCACGCCCCTTGTTGGCCACGGCGCCGGGCTGGAGAGTCGATGGCGCGTTCTTCAGTGTGCCAGATGGAGAGTTGTACTCGCGGGGTGACGAAGATCAGCGCGTCGAAGGACTTCAGGGCTGCGTCGAAGGCGGCGCCGGCAGGTCGCTGGGGACGGCGGCCATGCGCGGGGGACCTCCTCGGAGAACAGGGGCAGAGTTGAAGGAGGCGATGTCGACGATCTCGGCCTCGACGCCTTCGATCTCGTTGGCCTGGTCGACACGCCACTGGGCGATGGAGCCGCCCACACACGGTTGGGGGCGGACGGAACCGACGACGAGCAAGACTGGGTCATGTTATTTCTCCTGGTCAAAGGGAGGCGGGTCGGGATCGCGTCAGGTGAGCCGCTCTACGCAATCACGGCACGCCCGGCCGCGACACATGAATCATCAACAACTCTGTAGAACTCCAACAGGAAGCAGCGACCCTTGTTGCATGATACCTGCACAACAGGCCCAGCCGCTCCACCCCCTGCCTTCAGGGGTGCCGGGTATGTTTTCACGGCTCAGCGGGCCAGGAAGAAGCGGAAGAGCGGGGTCGGTGGTCTCTCCTCGTTGTAGCAAGGGCTAGCCAAGGCGAGTCCATGTGCTCGGTCAGCTCGACGTCGTCGGGCCCGGCCATGAGCGCACGGATGCAGCCGTGAGTCGGCACAATCGGTGCCCGGTGGTGGAACAGGTGATGTTCCAGCGGGTGCCCAGGACCTCAGGGATGGAGCCGGGCGCTCAGCGACTCGAGAGGCGCAGGGCGCCCGGGCTGGCGCGCCCGCCGATCTATGGAGCGCACCGTTGTGCGAGCTCGTCGTCAGTGAGGTCGATGACGTCATAGCCGGCCTCCTCGGGTCCGCCACAATCTCGGCGCGCTCCTGGCGGCGGGCGATGCGCACGCCACGAAGATGCGGGCGGGGTCGGTGGCAGCACGGGCCGCGGAGAGCCGGTAGTTGAACTCAGTGACCGAGCGGGCGCGCCCGACGAGGCGAAACGCAGGAAGGGCCCTGCTCCTCCGGGAATGCGTGACCCCGAGGATGGCCTCGCGCTGCTCCCGATCTGCTGCGCTCGGAGATGTGGCGCAGCTGGTGGAAAGTTGAGGTTGGCACCGGACGGGACGAAGGCGAGGCGCGCTCGCCGGACAGGTGGTGCTCGGCGGCGTAGCGCGGGACCGGCCAGGCCGCAGGGGCCCCGGAGGCTCGGAGATGCGCGCACGTCATCGAAGATGTCGCGTACGGCGGCAGGGTCTCGTCTGAGGAGACGGTGACGACGTCGTCGGGCAGGGGCCCGGCACATGCGGAAGGTCTCCTCGCCGATGCGGCGCACGCCGCCTTCGGCGAACGGGCCCCACGTGGTGCGGGGTGATGGGCTCGCGCCACCCAGGAGGGCGGCCTTGAGACAGGCCGACTCCTCGTGTAACCGATGCCGACGTAGACGAGCTGGGCTTGAGTGAGGACGGCGACGCGCGGCAGCCAGGCGCGCCCACGGGCACGAGGAGCGCGGTCGGTGGGCGTCTGGATGAGCTCCGGGCCGATGGTGCTCGCCGGCGATGACGCAGGGATCGTCGAAGGGCGATATCGGGTGGCCCTCGGCCTCGGCCAGGCGGGTGGCCTCGGCTTGGCAGCGTCGAAGTTGTCGCCGTGGAGGCGGACCCTCGCCGCCCAGGGCGCAACAGCGTCAGCCTTGATCTGCGGGGTGACGGTGGGCATGACGGTGATGGCGCTGATCCCCAGCGGGGCGGGCAGGCACGCCCTGGGCGTGGTTGCCGGCCGAGGCGGTGACGACGCCCGCTCGCGCTCAGCCGCGCTCAGAGCGCATCGCGTTATAGGCGCCGCGGATCCCCAGAAGAGTGGACGGCCTGGGGTCCTCGCGCTTGACCTCGACGGTGTGGCCCAGGCGGGCTGACAGGGCAGGCATCTCCTGGAGCGGCGTGTGCTCGGCCGCACCTCGTGGAGCGAGAGGCCTTGAGGGATCTCCCGCAGGTGGCAGGCGCTGTCCCAGGCCGGGGTTTCCGTTGCTGCTGACTGTCGAGGCTCATTCACGGTGACAGCGTAACGGAGCTGAGACGCCGATCACGATGAAGGGCTCGAATGTCAAAACGGATACAAAGACCTGCGGCTCGATCAGGTGGCTGATAGAACCTTGGAATCATGCGGTTCTTGTCTGACGCCTTGTGGCCCTGTTTCAGGTCTTTGTCTCCGTTTTGGACATTCTCAGGCTGATCAGGTCACGATCCGGCTCGGCAGAGCCGTCAGGCCTGCTTGCTCAGCACGCCGGCGCGCCCGCGCGAAGTCCCGTCGACGCACAACTGGACGCAGGACCGGAAGGGAGACTCTCGCCAGCACAGGCGGCAGCACCTCCCATGCCTGCCTATCGCTGGGCACACTCATACCTATGTGGTCCGCAGGCGGAGCAGGTCATCAGTTCACCGGGCCGGCGGGAATAATTCGGACTGGACCGCAAGGTTGGTACGCACCCTACGGAAAAGGAGCCCGCCATATCGCTCCAGCTCTTCGAGCTCATCCCCACCACCCCGTCACGCGAGGCCGCCGAGGCCCCTCATCGCGCAGGTCTCCCAGGCCGTTGAGGCCGCCGGCGCCTCCGTCCTGGAGTCGCAGGTCACCGCCAGTCACGAACGCATCTTCACCATCGTCGAGCTCGACTCCGGGCGGCGTCACCGGCTGACCGGGGCCGTCCCGGTCGCTGCGGCCGACGCCGGGTCACCAGCCCGACGAGTCCGCCTCGTGGGCGCCGACCCTGGAGGACGTGCGAGCCCCCTGGCGCAGGCCGACTACCTCGTGGAGTGGGACATCCCGAGGAGATCTCCATGGAGACCTACCTGGCGCGCAAGAAGCCAACTCCCCAGTACGCCCAGGTGCCGGAGGTGACTTCCTGCGACCTACGTGCGTGAGACACGGTCAAGTGCCTGTGCTTCTACGACGCCCCCGACGAGGAGGCCGTGGTGCGCGCCCGCGAGGCCGTCTCCACCCCGATCGACCGTCTCCACGCCCTGGAGGCTGGGGTCCCGGTCTACTGATGAGCGGGCGCCAACATGCGCGGTTGGCGCCCGCCTGCGTTGTCCCGATGCCGACGGCCTCATCGCGCCTCACTGCATCCGGACCGCGGCCGCAAGGCATCAGCGGTCTCAGCGCCCTTGCTGCGGGAGGCGGCGACCGATGTGATCGACAGGATCACGAGGGCGGCGGCAGGCGTGGCCACGGCCCAGGGCCCGTTCATGTCATGGGCAGCGCGTCGGACGGACCGAGCACTCCGGTGCGGGGCTCTGGGCGCCCAGGCCGAGGAACCCCAGAGCCGCCAGCGCCAGGGCGCTTGCCGGGCAGCCTCAGCGCCGCATGGCGCGCGCCAGCGGAGCCGACGACGGCGGGCAGGACCCGGGTCAGGGTGATCCGCGCGTCCCTCCCCAGGACCGGGGCGGGCGGGACGTCAGGGCGCTGCGGTTCTCGGCGACAGAGTCCCGGCGGCGTGGGAGCCAGGGCGCCCAGCCAACGCCGGCCACGGCGATGGCGCGCCCGTGGCCTGGGCGGAGACGCCGGCGACGATGGGCCGGCCGGGATCGGCGGGGCGGCGTTGGCGACCTCGATGAAACCCGTGGCGGCCCGCGGCGCCGGCCCACCAGCAGGGCGATGACGAAGCACACCACCGTGACGCGGCGCCGCTCAGCGTGGACGGCGGCCGTGAGCGACCCGTGCCAGCACGTCGCGCCCGGGCGAGTCGGCGCCAGCAGGAGGGCGGCGCTGGGCTGCTGAGCTTGTCCGCGACGACGGCGTAGGGTCGCGCCAGTCCGACGGCAGCCGCATGAGGGGCCAGCGGGGCGGCACTGACGCGGCGATGACGCGGGCGACCCGCGGGTGCTCCACCAGGCGGTGCTGTGATCCGCCCGCCCCAGCGGCGCCCCATGAGGAGGCGTCGGACCGCTCCGGCGATGACGCCGGTGGTGCAGCGCCAGGGCGAGCAGCAGCAGGATCTGGGCCTGGAGGCCCGGCGCGTCCTGGGCGGAGGCGGCGTCCAGGGCTCGCGCCCCAGCGGGGATGGCGAAGATCTTCTCCACGGCGACCGCGCCGCCGGTCAGAGAGCGACGACGACGAGCGCCACCTGCCCGGTCAGTGGTGCCAGAGGCGCGCCCGCAGGACGGCTCCCGGCCGAGGGTCGGCCGCGGATGCCGGCAGTGGACCAGGTGGCCACCACCGTTCGGAGAAGGTGGCGGTGACGGCGTCGGAGACGAGTCCACCGGGTAGCCGCCGGTGGGCGGGAGGCCCAGGCTGAGGGCCGGCATGAGTGACCTTCTCGGGGACTGCCCACCCGAAGGGCGGCAGGATCCTGAGGTGTAGACGGCCAGGACGAGCATGAGGATCGGGGCCAGGAGGTACTCGAGGCAGGGAGATGAGGACCGCGGAGGCGGCGCCGCCGCAGGGCCAGGGTCGCCCTCGCAGCCCGTCGCGCAGGGCAGGCAGGACCAGTGCGGCGGCCACGATGAGCTCCGACGCCGAGCGCGGCAGCCATGAGGCTCAGGGAGCCCCGAGGCGTCGACGGCGTCCGGGCCGACGTCGGTCCCCGAGACAGGAGCGCCCCAGGTCGCCGCGGGCCCAGCCCAGCCAGCCAGTGGCCGATGACGTGGAGGGGCCGCCGTCGATCGATGCTCTCTTGCGGATGGATTCAGGATCTCCGGTGTGGGCTCCCGGTCGGAGGAGGTGGCGCGCAGGATCGTCAGGGCCGGGTCCTTGCCCGAGAGCCAGGGCAGCATGCCCACCAGGCCCACAAGACAGGCCAGGGCGAGCAGGCGCGAGATACCGGTGACAAACGTCACAGCCGTGCGCAAACGCCCGGCGAGCCGGGAGAGCTACCGCCGCTCACTTCTTCACGGTCGTGGCCGAGGTGATGAGGCGCGCTCGCCCGGGTCGCGCTCGGCGCCAGAGACGCCCGGCGCTCGCCTGGATGACGCTCGTGGAGCCAGCGGGATGGCGGCGCCGGTGCGAGGATGGCCTGCTCGGCGGCCATGATGGCCTTGCGCCGCTCGTCGCCGGGCTGCAGTGGCGGCGGCCGCGGAGATGGCGTCGACCTTGCTGTCGTGCAGGCGCTCATGGAGTAGGGCCGGAGGAGGAGGAGTCGGCGGCGGTCATGTAGGCGACAGCGTCGCCGGGTCAGGACGGTGGGCGCGACACGGGACAGCGTGGAACTTGCCGGCCAGGGCCTCGGACTCGATCTGGTTGTACTCGCGCACGTCCTGGGTGACCTGAGAGCCGGTGGCCTCGAGCTGCTGGGCCAGGAGGGACCATCTCTCCGAGCTCAGGGGCGGTCGGTGTGAGGGAGGCCAGGGTGATGGCGGTGCCGGCGGGGACGGTCGGCGGCGGTGGCGCCCGGGACCTTGCCGGTGGCGGCCGCCACGGGCTCCGGGGTGGGTCTCCTTCTTCAGGCGCGCAGCTCGGCGGCCCAGGGCTGGCGGCCCCAGGAGTCCGACAGGGGAGTCGGCGTGGCCCTCGAGACCGGTCTTGATGAGGCAGCGGGGTCGACGGCGTTGCGGGCGGCGGCGCACGGGCGCGGGTCGGCGAAGGGGCCGGGCAGGTGTTGAGAGTGAGAGGTGGAGGTGCGCGGGTGGCTACCTCGTGGAGAAGGTTTTGTCGATGTTGCCGACCTGGGCGACGGGGACGGCTTCGACGATGTCGGCGGTGCCCGGTGCGCAGGGGCGTTGCGCGGGCGGCGCCGTCGAGGCGTAGGTGACGTCGATGCCGGGGCGGCGGCCTTCTTGCCCCAGTGCTTGTCGTTGCGCTCCAGGGTGGCGCCGGACGAACCGTTGGCCTGCTTGAGGATGAAGCGCCGGTGCCGTGGCCGACGGGTCGATGGCACCGTCAGCGGAGCTCGGTGTAAAGCGGCCGGGGACAGGGATGACGAGCTGGGGGCTGGAGACGCGCTGCGGCATGAGGTCGAGGGGCCGCGGTGGTCAGGAGGAGTCCTTGCCGTCGGCGGCTTCGCGGTGAGCAGATTCCGTCCAGGACGCGCGGCGGCAGCGCACTGGCGGCGAAGGTCAGGGGGCGGCCGCGTTCTCCGGCACTCAGGGGCGGTGCCGTCGTGGAGGTGACGCCCTCGCGCGGGTGAAGCGCCAGGTGGTCTCGCCCTCACGCTTCCAGGCGGTGGCGAGCAGCTCCTGGGCATCGCCGTCGGCGTTGAGCGTGGTGGGGCTCTCGGCGCGGGACCAGCAGAACGAGCTTGGAGCCGTCGTTGGTGAGCGGGTTGAGCTTGCTCTCGGGGGCGTGGAACATGGCCAGTCGGATGCGGCCGTCACCGGTGGAGCTACCGCGAGCAGGAGGCGATGGCGGCGGCCTGCTCCGACGCCGAGGGCGGCGAGGACCTGGCGGCGGGTGACGGCACGGGGGCGGGCAGAGAACATGGATACTCCTTCAGGGCTGTGTCAGGGTGTCATCGGTCGGGGCGGTCGTCAGCCGGTTGTTGCGGTCGGCAGGGGTGGGAACGGCGTCGCGCAGGGTGCGGGTGGCCGGGTGGCTGGGTCGGGTGAGGATGTGGTGCATGGGGGCGTCCTCGACAATGGCGCCGTCGTCCATGACCAGTGCGCGCCGTACAGACTTTGCGGGCGACGGCGGCCGGGTCGTGCGACACCACCAGTAGGGCCGGGGCGGGCCGGGCGCAGTAGTCAGCCGGAGGCGGGCGGGCGGGCTGCAGTAGTCAGCCAGGGCGGGCCGGGCGCCATAGTCAGCCGAGGGCGGGCCGGGCGCCGGTCTCGGCATTGGACTCCGCGTCGGCTGCTGCACGGCTTCGGTGTCAAGCCTCGATGGAGGCGAGCAGGTCGAGGGTCTGGCGGCGCAGGGGCGGGGTCCAGCCGGGGACCAGCTCATCGAGCAACAGGTAGCGCGGCGACGAGGGCCAGGGGCCCGGGCGATGGGGACCCGCTGGGCCTGGCCCCGGAGATCTCGATGCGGCGCGATCCCAGATGTCGGCCGGTACGTCAGGCTCTCCAGCACCTGCCGAGCCCGTGCATCGGCGCATCATCGCGATGACGCACCACGCCCAGGGTGCGCAGCGGGGTGGTCACCGTCATGCCAGTACCGGGCGGCGGGTCCGGGCGTGGCGGCGGCGTCCTGGGGCACGTACTGACCGCCCGGCGAAAGGGCTCGTGGGCTCCGGGCACCACCTGCGCACGGCCTCACCGTCAGCAGCACCTCGCCCCGGTCCTGCCGGGCCCGGAGTCAGAGCAGCAGCAGAGCCCGCAGCAGCGTCGTCTTCCACCCGAGCGCCCGATCAGCGCCACGTTCTCCCCAGCGCCAGGCTGGGGTCACGCCACGCAACGCCACGTGATGCTCACCGTCAGGCCCCGGGTGGGGCGCGTCAGACCACGTGCCTCAAGCCCCGCTCATGCGGCGGCTCCGGCAGCAGCCAGGGCCCCGTCGATGGTCTCCTCGGCGGCGGCCTCGCTCATAGCGGCCGTGACCGGATGCTCAGGGGTGAGCCAGGACCTGGGCTGCAGCCGCGCTCTGGCCAGCGCCGCCGTGAAGGACGACGACGTTCTCGCAGATCGCGGCGGCGGGCAGGTCGTGGTGATGAGGAAGCAGGGACGGGGCCTCAGGCGGAGGCTGGTCAGGGTCAGGAGCCTGAGGATCTCGGCTCGCGGGCGACGACGTCGAGGGCGGTGGTGGGCTCGTCGGCGATCATGAGGCGGGCTCGGCAGCCAGGGCCAGGGCCAGGCTGATGCGTTGGCGCTGGCCTCCGGAGGGACGACTGGGCACGCGGTCGGCGAGACTCGATCAGGTCCGACGGCGTAGAGATAGTCGGTGGCGCACTGATCGGCCTCGCAGGGTGCGTCCGGCGGCCTGGGAGGCCAGGAAGATCTGGCGACCGAGCCGCGATGAGCGGGTGCAGGGCAGGTCGAGGTGGTCCTGGGGCACCAGCGCGATGCGGCAGCCGCGGGGACGCCGCTGGCTGGCGGCCCCAGAGGTTGGTGCGCTCGGTCCTGCCTCCTTGATCGCAGTCCGCGCGCGAGCCGTTACCAGAACCACCGCCGTCGGGATCAACGGTTGAGGGCCGGAGACCTCCAGTCCGGCGGGGAGGGGTGCCCGCAAGCGCGCGGCAGGTCAGGGACTTGCCGCACCGGAGCGCCGACCAGGGCGGTCCGGCTCCAGGTGCAAGACGCAGGTCGACGCCGTCGACCAGCGCGAGTGCTGCCGGAGCGCACCACCAACGATCTGGAGAACGATTGTCACGCAAAGCTTTTAGATACAGTGACAACGAGTTTTTCAAATACGCAATTGGTCGGTCCGGGTCATCACCCCGGCCGCTGACTACTTCATCCCGAGCGCTTGGGGTCTGCGCACAGCGCCAGGTCGCGCTGGTGGCGAGCATCGCGTAGACGCGCAGTGCTGCGAGGAGACGCTTGCGGGGCCGGTCCACGTGCGGGGTCAGGCGTCCTCTCCGCGGGCCTCCTCCTCGGCCCGGCGGCGCTCGATCTCCCTCATCGCTCAGGCGCACGGAGATGGAGCGGCGCGGTATCGATGTCGATGACGTCGCCGCTGCGACCAGGCCGATGGTCCGCCGGCCGCCGCCTCCGGGGAGACGTGACCGATGCTCAGGCCGGAGGTGCCCCGGAGAAGCGCCCGTCGGTGAGCAGGGCGCACTCCGCACAGGTGCATGGACTTGATGTACGTCGTCGGGTGAGAGCATCTCCTGCATACCAGGGGCCACCGCGCGAGTCCCTCGTGGCTGATGATGACGACGTCACCGGAGGTCACCTGCTTGCCGAGGATCCCGGCGACGGCGTCCTCCTGGGACTCGAAGACGACGGCGGGCCCGGAGAGGTCAGGATCGACTCGTCCACGCCGGCGGTCTTGACGATGCGAGCCCTTCTCGGCGATGTTGCCGAGAGGACGTCGAGCCGCCGTCGGCGGGTAGGCGTGCTGCGATGTCGCGGATGCAGCCGGCGGCGCGGTCGGTGTCGAGGACTCCCAGCGGGGCCTGGGAGAGGCTATCTCGGTGGTGCGCACGCCGGCAGGGGCGGCGAGTGGCCGGTGCGGATCTCCTCCGCTGACCTGGGAGCCGGGGACGCCGTCGGGGCCAGGGCGGGCGATGTCGTGGGCGGCGAGCTCGTCATGCAGGGTGGAGCCTGCAGGACGTTGGTGGTGGAGGTCTCAGCAGGCCTCCGCGGTCGAGGCTCACCGAGGATGCCGATGATGCCACCGGCGCGGTGGACGTCCTCGATGGTAGAGGTTCGTCGACGGCGCGACCTTGGCCAGGTGGGGACCTTGCGCGAGAGGCGGTCGATGTCGTCATGGTGAAGTCGACCTCAGCCTCCTGGGCGCGGCCAGCAGGTGCAGGACGGTGTTGGTGGGAGCCCGCCCATGCGCGATGTCAGGCTCATAGCGTTCTCGAAAGCTGCCTTGGTGGCGATGGAGCGCGGCAGGGACGGAGTCGTCGTCGTGCTCGTAGTAAGCGCGGCATGATCTCGACGATCTGGTGTGCCACCCGTTTGAAAACTCGCGGCGGTCTGCGTTGGCGAGGGTGGTGCCGTTCTGGGCAGGGCCAGGCCGAGAGCCTCGGTGAGGCAGTTCATGGAGTTGGCGGTGAACATGCCCGAGCAGGAGCCGCAGGTGGGGCGAGCGCAGGCGCTCGATGCGCGCTGATGGTCTCGTCGCTGACCGTGGGGTCGAGCGGCGCGTCCATCATGGCGTCGATGAGGTCGAGCGTGCTGGGTGGTGCCGTCGGCGGCGATCATTGCCCGACTCCATGGGGCCGCCGGAGATGAGGATGAGCCGGGATGTTGAGCGCGCATGGCGCATGAAGCATGCCAGGGTGATCTTGTCGCAGTTGGAGATGCACACGAGGCGGCGTCGGCGCAGTGGGCGTTGACCATGTACTCCACAGGTCGGCGATGAGATCGCGGCTGGGCAGGAGTGGGAGCATGCCGTCATGGCCCATGGCGATACCGTCGTCGACGGCGATCGTCATGTTGAACTCCTTGGCCGGGCCGCCGGCGCTGCCTCGATCTCGGTGTACGAGGGCGCCACGACGTCGCGCAGGCCCACGTGCCGGGGACGAACTGGGTGAAGGGTTCGCGATGGCGATGATAGGTTTACCGTAGGTCATGGCGCCTGTGGCCGCCACAGGCCGGGCGCCCGCCATGTTGCGATAGCCGTGGGTGGAGATGGCGCTGCGGTACTGCGGCGAGGCGGTGTTCCTTCTCAGGCAAAGCGGACTGGAACGGCGTCGCAAGGAGCCGGCCGCAGAGATGGCCAGCGCTTCACGACGCCGTGTTGCCATGGCGTAGCCCTCGTTGGCCCTGGTGCGCACCGCTTCCTCTCCCTGAGACGTGACACCGCGATAACGCTGATCCGGCGCGGTCTGGAGGAGCTACCGGGCACCGGGACGGCGCCCCGCCAGGCAGCCCTCGCAGCCACGATTTCCGGAACACCTCTCTTGCGTCAACGGCTCGCGATGACGGCGCGCGCTCTCCGACAGCGAGACAGGCCTCGTCCGCCTCCTGACGGCGGCGCCGGCTCCAGTTGCAGGGCCCCGCAGGCGGATGACTCCTCGCGAGGCAGCGGCCGGGGCGGCCTGCGCGGCGCGCGGTGGAGCGCGCGGGCGGCCTCGCGGCGGCCTGCCGGGCGGCGCGCTTGGGATGGGGCGGGGTCGACGACAGGTCCACTGATCTGGGCGCCGGTACCGGAGGAGAAGCAGCAGCAGCCCGGTCGTGAGGATCGCCATGAGTCAGGAGGAAGTCGTGAAAGCTCGACGTCGCTGGGCTCGGCGCCGAAGACGTGTCGTGCCGCCCGCACCGTGATGGACGACTGTTCGCGTCGCCGCCATGGCGGAGAGTTCATGAGTGCTCGAGGACGCCGACCCAGAAGCGGCCGTCGAAGAACACGGTGAGCTGGGCTGAGATGCTGGCGGGGACACCGGTCCGCCTGTCGGGGGTGGGCGTGCTTGACATGGGACTCCTTTTCGGGTGCGAGTGATCGCACCCGGCGCAGCAGGAGTCCCCGTGACGTCCGATGAACGGCATCCCCGAGTGACGAACGCCTGGTTTGTCGCTTGCCCACGACAAGTTCGGGGCGGATGCAGGGCCTGTGGCCCGACGGCGTCATCCGGACTTCCTCCGGACCGTGCAGTTCGTGCTACCGGGTGTGGCGCGAGCGCGCCGTCTCTAGAGTATCCCAGGTGCCGCAGCCCCGAGCTGTTCAGGCGTAGCTGGCAGTGATCCGGTGCGAGGCGCCGTCAAGAGTCATGGTTCCGCCGTGCGGCACGATCCACTGGGGGCGGGTGTGTCCGAAGGGGACCCCTACGCAGATGACCGCCTCAGGGTTGTAGCGCCCGACGGTCTCGACGACGGCATCGCGCTGCTCCGCTCGGAAGCGGGCCCTGGCCGGGGCGTCCCGGCGGTCCTCCAGCGAGGAGGCGGGTGGGCGAGCCACGAGGACCGCGTCGACGGCGGCCAGCAGTCCGCGCTCGCCCATGGCGCGCAGGATCCGCCACCTCAAGCTGGCGGGAGCATCTCCGGAGGTCTCGATGAGCACTGACGGCGCCGTCCAGGACGTGGGGTCGGCCGGGAACCGGCCAGCGGTCAGACCCACTGGAGCACCTCGAGGGCAGCCACCCCAGGTGGGACCGGTCACCGAGCGGGACGGCCCCGCCCAGGTCCAGGGCTCGGTGGCCTCGCGCTCACCGAACTCGGTGAGGCTCGGGGTCGAGCCAGTCGTGACCCCATGTCCTCGGACTCCCCGGCTCGGTGATCTCCAGCTCTGCCCCGGTCAGCAGCGCCGCCCGCAGCGAGTCGGGTGGATCGGGTCGACGTGCGGGCCCGGGCCGACGTGGACCTGGGTGGAACCGCCGTAGAAGCTGGCGATGCCCAGCGACCACAGCCACTGGTGGAGGTTCGTGTTGTCGCTGGAGCCGAGGGTTTTGGGGTCCGACAGCGCCGCTGGCGCCGTCGAGGTGCGGTATGACCGCGATCTGGTCCTCGCCGCCCACGGTCGCCAAGATCGCGCGGATGCTCGGGATCGGCGAGTGCGGCATTGAGATCGCAGGCGCGTTCCTCGGGCGAGGCGCCGAGGCTGCCTCGTGGTCGGGTACTCCACGGGGACCAGGCCGGTGAGGCGGCGAGCCTGGTCATGGCCTGCTCGTGAACCGCCGGGGCGAGCCGGGGGCCGCCAGGGAGGGGACGGGATCACGGCGCAGTCGCAGGATCAGCTGGGCGCATCGCCTGGCAGCCCGCGTGAAAGAACCGGCAGCATCAGACTTTCTCAGGTCGTCATGGCCTCATGGGAGGCCGGGCAAGCGCCGTTCGCAGCATGCTCCGGGACGCATCC
>BNJV01001418.1_pt1 | contig 71709 bp, 87 predicted proteins | sample 8540591 | NCBI WGS metagenome assembly BNJV01 (sample SAMD00202457, study PRJDB9452) | human saliva metagenome | host: Homo sapiens
GATTGTTATATTATAAAACCTACAACTCATTATAGCACAAATTAATTACACAAAAAGAAGGTTCCTACTAGTCATTTTGCGACTAATAGGAACCTATTTTAATGAGATTATATAAATGTTACGCTACATTTACATAGCCTTGTAATACTGTATCTACAATACTACATTTAGCATCTAATTCGGCTTTGAGTGCCATTTCAGGATTAACCTCTCTAGAAACCACCATATCTACGATAGATTTAGAGAAACCAGATACGAGAACAACACCATTGGGATGCATTTGTACAGGAATTGTATTATGTGCATAGACAGATACATTCCAGAAAATGAGCCGTGGCATAGTATACCCAAGGGCTTCAAATTTCTGACGACATGATTCAATAACGGTCGTGTTATCCTCATGCTTTGTAGCCTGGTCAAACTGCATATCAGAAATAATGAGGCACGCTGAAGGTAATTCCTCTTGACGCAGATGATTTTTTACAGCTGTATCTAGAATTAAGTCAAATGTTGCCTCTATATCCGTATTACTGTAATCGTCAAAGCGATGCAATCGTCTAAGCTTATCTCGCAAAGTTTCACACATCGAAATGTCTACTATCTGAGGGCGATTGCTAAAGGTAATGAATCGATTTTTAAAGGATTCATTCTTATTATGCTGTGCACAATACAATGCAATCGAATCTGCTACGCTAAGTGCGGTAACGGAACTATTACCAGATAGTTGTTGCCTCATAGATCCAGACCCGTCGCGTATAACTAAGATATCGTCATAATCCTTAGGCGGTTCTTGGGCATGCCATAATTGCTCTAAGGTTTCATCATACGGTTTTAAAATATTCCTCCAGCAACTATTATTGTCTATATAGGCTTGTACAATATCATACAAGAACATAGAGTTCGCATTAATCTTAACTGAGTCGTCTCCCTTTTCTAATGATGTAAGATACGCCTGGCGGCGTTCTTCATCATGTTTTAAAAAGGCATTGCGATATTTAAGATTCGCCTTTGATGGCACATGATTATAATTAATATCGTTCCATTGGTTGAGAGAAGCCTTGCGATCTACCACCGCTAGATGTTCACGCAATCTAGACAGAGTTTTACGGTACGCTCGTGCACTTAGATGTAATAAGGATTGTAAAATAACCGCCTCAGAACGTTTTTGCTTAGACGATGTATTATTGGACGGCATCCATTTAGCTAATAAACTAATAGAATCGCCAAGCCCACACGCCATTACATCGCGTCTAAACTGATTAGCTATTAACGCCCCTAATCCATCGTGTAAGATACCACTTGTAGTATCAAAAAAGATGCATAACACATCATCCCAACGGCCATAGTTCCATAACTCGGTGCCAATGATGAATTGCAATGTCATCTCTGGATGCAAGTCACCAATTTTAGTAAGCATCATACGAAATACATCGCGCTCGCCAAGACCTAGCTTAATATGGCGGGCATACATAAGCCATTTCATGGTATACAGAGGGTCTTCATCATAGGATGTAATGAATAAGCGCAATGCATCCACTGCATCCATAGAGCGATGTGCACCATAGAAATAGCGGTCATGTTTACTTTTACCATAGAAATCCACTGCAACTTGACGCAATGCAGGCACAGAGAAATTAAGATCTACAAGAGGACTACCACTTGTATGATACGCAGTACCATCATTAGCGGTATAGGATTTTTCATTGTTTGTTAAAGCGTTCATAAATGTATTCATAGTTCATATCTCCTTGGCATATAAAAAACCGCTGCGGATTATCACAACGTAAATTTTGAAAGCAAAATAAACAAGACAACCGTGAGCGGTTACAATACAAAGTTCAAGACAATTACTAACCTCACTGAGGCTAAGGATAACTAGACACGATACTCTAGACCAAAGGGTCTCCATAACTACTTTTTCTGGTTATTTAATCGAAGAATTGCTGCTGGTGTCTAACCTTATGAATCGTTTATGAACGATAACTATGAAATTATACTAGATTCTATACTCATCTTAATCAAGTTATGTATGTGATAGGATTGCTGTTAGAATCTAAGTCTTTCTGTTCTAATTGTTGGTGATTTGTTTCACCTGATGATGTAATTATAATACACGTATCCGTGTGTGTCAATAATTATATTTAAAATATTTTGCTTTTTGAATCATAACCACCCGTAGAACGGGTGGTTTGCTCTGACCCTATAAGGGTCTTTCTCTAGTGGTGGCCCTCTAAAGAGGGCTTTGAATGATCTGACAACCACTCTATTACCACTGGCTGCCCCCTACTCGGGGGCTTTTATTTTGCCTATTTTACCGGCTCACCCGTAAACGGGTCGGTATATTCTTTAAAATTTAATGTATCTTGTGCTATATCTTCTTGTAATTGATTGCGAATATACTCTTTTATCGCTCCTTCATATCTTCCCACTGTATCCACATAATATCCTCTACACCAGAAATGTCTATTTCCATACTTATATTTAAATTTGCGTGTTTATCGAATATCATGAGGCTACTTTTGCTTTTTAAATATCCCATAAAACTTGATACACTTAAATGTGGTGGAATAGTTACTAACATATGAATATGATCCGGACAGCATTCTGCCTCTATAATCTCTACATTTTTTCTATTACATAAATCTCTTAAAATTTTACCTACATCAGCTTTTATCCGTCCATAAATTATTTGTCTTCTATACTTTGGTGCAAAAACAATATGATATTTACATCTCCATTTACTATGTGATAAGCTTTTTACGTCATTCATTGACATTGAACCTCCTATGTTGAAATGTTGTGGTTGCCAGACCAACTTCATTTTACCACTAGGAGGTTCTTTCCTTTTCTCTAAGAATTTTTTTACCGACCCCCAGTTTAACTGGGGGTTTAGTCATGCCTATTCGGCGTACAAAGTTAGAACTAGCAACACATATATTATTGTATTGCTAGTCCACTATAGTTACTACTAATACTCTGCCTCAACTCGCCAAATTTCATCAACCAACCATTTCATTGGTCCCCACGAAGGTTTAAATACTCTTGCTGCCATACCTTCTATGCTGAGTTGAGTTGATTTATTAAGGTCTGTTTTACACCAAATAGCAAAGTGCTCGCAGTTATGATTAAATAAATTATAATCGCCTTTGCCAATCATAGATCTAGCACGTTGAACCGTTTTACGCGGCCCATAAAAGCTAGCAGTTACATCAGAGTCTTGGAAAATAGATAATAAACTATCGTCCTCAGCAATATATAAGGTATCTCCGTCACAAAACTCTTCAATACTAGTTTCGGCAATTCGTCCATCTAGTGGAGAATCCCCTTTTACATAATGGATAATTTTATGATAACCCGCATATACGCCATAATGTTGATATAAGTTACGGCCTAATAATCCACTACGTCGTTCACAAAAAACAATATCACCTAATTTTAACTTTTTTGAAGCCATTATTACTCTCCCATACAACAGATTATTTATGATTATTTATATACGTAATAATATCATCTAAGGAAATATTTTGATTCTTGCCTCGTAATAATCGCCATACCTTTCTAACTAATTTATAGAATAGATATAACCCAGCCAATGGCCAGAATACACCAAATGGGTTTTGTTCAAATGGATTCCGTGGATGTGGAAATGGTCCAGGCATAGGTCCTATAATATTAGGCCAATTGTGTTCATGATACACCCCTTCAGGATGAATACCAGTTTTATTTTTATTGGAAGAAATATACTCTACTACATCCTCGTATAATTTAGAATCTTCTTTTTTTACACGTTCAAGAGCTTCTTTAATACTGTCTGTTTTCATACTATACACCTCTATACTACAAAACAACATTAGAATAACTAACTGATTACATGTATATTGTACAAAAGTGTATACGTAAAAAATAACACATTCCATTGATTCTAATATATGATAGAAATAAAGTAAAATAGAAATTATTAATTACATAGTCGGACTACAAATCATTAAAGTCTATTGGTAAAAGAGTCGATAAATCAGATTTAGATGGATTAGAATAAGTGGAGATACGCCTAGCATGTCTAATAATTAAATCTTCAAATAAATTTCGAGCTAATCGTCCATTAGCAAAGCTTGAATCCTTATTAGCTATTTTATTTTCAAAGTAATTATGTATTTTTTTCTTAAGATCACTATCTAATAAATAATCATTTTTTTATAACACATAGACTCTAAAATTCTATCTAACTCTTCAGTACTATAATCATCGAATTCAATAAAAGTATTAAATCGTGATTTCAATCCTAAATTAGAATCGAAAAATTTTCTCATAGGCTCTGTATAACCAGCTACTATTACGACCAAATCCTCCCTATAGTCTTCTAACGCTTTAGTCAGTTCAGTCAAACATTCTTTTCCATATGAATCAGATTGGTCATTTTCTGTAATACTATAAGCTTCATCAATAAATAATACTCCACCTTTAGCTTGTTGGATCACTTTTTGAACTTTTAATGCGGTTTGGCCTTGATATCCAGCTATTAAATCAGTTCTTGAAGCTTCGACAAAATGACCTTTTGATAAAAGGCCAATTTTTTTATATATATGTCCAACAATTCTTGCTACAGTAGTTTTCCCTGTACCTGGATTTCCAGTAAAGGCTAAATGCAATGTATTTTTTTCAGAAAAAAGATTATTATTTCTACGTAATTGCTGAACCTTTTGATAGGCCAATAAATCTTGTACTTTAGATTTAACACTTTGTAATCCTATAAGAGAATTCAACTCTTCTAACAACTCTTGAAGAGTTCTTGGATCATCAACACTATCGTTAGACTCCTTACACAATTCATGTATCGAAATATATCCAAAATACATAAGCAAATTTGAATGCACAACTTTTGCGATTTGTTTAATTTCAACTTGAATATTAGGATTTTCAATAATATTAGATAGTTTCTGCAACAAACCAATAGTAGACTGTCTGCTATGATCAACAATAATTGTATTTGCAAGTTTTATAATTGAGCCGGAAGAGTTTGTCACAGCATCAAGTTTTGACGCGTTATTGATAAGTACTTTGCTATATTTATCCATCAGCTAAAATCAACTCCAAATAATGAAAAACTCAAGAATTGATATTACTAATGCAATCCCTCCGACTATATAAGAAGCCTTAAGGTTTTTTTATTAATCGTATCCATTCTATTTTTGTATTTCGTATAAATTTTTTTCCACAATATATCTATCTCTTTTTAGGTGATCTAGCTTTTTCTAATGAACTTTTTAAATGAATTCAATATCTCTATAGATGATTGAATTCCTTTAATGTCATTATTAAACTTAACTTGATAGTTATTTATAATATTATGAATACTATCTATATTTTTCTTTTATTGAAGCATTATTTATTAATTCAGAATTTAATTTATTCTCAATACTCTTGATATTCTCTGCACTTAATTCTTTATAACTTTGAAGATTTTTCTCTTTCATTAGATAAATCGTTCGATAAATTTTTCAACTTTTTTTCTTGCAGTTGCTCATGATTAGACCACAATCTATCAATATCACTTAAATGTTTTTAGACGATCTATTTCAGTTTTAAAAAAACTTTTAATATATTAACAGTCTTATTTATATTCTCAATTATACCTTCAATTTCACCTTGATGAGCTTCTAATTTATTATTTTTGATCTGCAAGTTTTTTTATGATGTTTCTTTAATTCTTCTTGTTGGATTCTAACATCGTTATTAGTCTTCTCTAGACCTTTAATAGTAGTTAATATTCCCTTCACATATTCTGTATCAAGATAATTAAAAGGCTTGATATATTTCATAAAAATTCATTTACAGTCTCATTATTACGTTTATTAATATCAACCAAGTGACCTTGAATTACTTTTTATTACCTCATTTAATTCATATCCTGTTACCTCATGATCGGTGTCAAAAAAATATACCTTCATCAATAGTTTTTAACTGATTTTATTTCAATATCTTTTTTTCTTCTTTAAAGAATAATCTTTAACACGGTTTATAGCATTTTTGAAAATTATGTTTTCTTATTATGTCAGTCCCCATAAATCTCTCCCTATAATAGTTTATCTAATTCATCATTTATATGATTTAATTGATTGGTTACTTTAATATCCTCTTCATCAATAATAATTGAGTCCTCTAAAGCTAATGGATGAATCGTATTATCCATTATAGAAGCCATAGACTTTTTCATAATTTCAGCTGCATCTTCATGTCGATTTATTATATTTTTGATTCGCAGTTAATTTAATATTATCAAGCTTTACTGTATTAATAATTTGTTGTTGTGCCTGTAGCGATAAAAACCTTGTTTGATTTATCAATAATATTTTTTTATTAGACTCACCTTTTTTTGTTTTTTTGCAATTTTTTTATCAATATAATTTAGTAATATAGCACCTATTATTCCAGCACCCACAGCACCAAAAAATAACCCTAAAATACTTGCTAAACTACCAATTAATGGTATTTCAATGGAAAAAACTGGGATTAATGAAAGTTTCTTTTCAATCAAATCACCTAATAAAAAGAGCTCCACCAGCTGTTAATGTTACAATAACTATTTTACCTATCTCCATTAAACGTATATCAATAGGCTTACTCTTATTATCAGGATTTTTTAAATACTGATAAACATCTTTAAGCGCACGCCATCCTTGTTTCAAAATAGCCCAAAACTTTTTAATGGTATTAAGGATAGGATTACCAATCGAAGTAATTATTGTAGAAATAATTGAGTTACCTGCAATTTGTAAATTAGTTTTTAAATTAGTAACAAACGAAACTATAGCATCTTTTTATACTAGTTTTTTTAGTGTTGATAGATTTTTATTAGCTGATTTAAACCAAGTTACTAATTTACCTATAATTGTCTTTACTAATTGCGCTAATAAAGCCATAACAGCGGCACGAAGTGATGAAGAACCAATACGTAAGGCCTCTTCTTTTTGAGTTTTACGACCTTCTTGTTTTAATCTTTCTTCCCCTTCTTTCTCTTTTTTATTGATAAATTCTTCAGCTCTTTTATTAGCTTTCTCATGATGCTTTGTTTTATCTTTATCATCCATTTCAGCAACAGATTTATTACTTTTACTTCTGTTTCTTTCCGCCGTGGTATATCCTTGTAAATTTTCAGGGTTATTAATTACACTAGCTAAAGCTTCATTATCATTTGCCATTTGTAAAGAAGGATTTCTATATAATTCATCTGAAGACTTCACATGCTCACGTTGTGCAGCCTTAGGATTATCTTTACCATCAACAGTCTTACGTGCTGTTGGAATTTGCTTTCCAGTATAAATATCCTGAACAGTATTAATACCTTCCTTCTCTAATGTTCCTGCTCTTTTTAACGTTGAATCCATTTGTTTATTTACGTATTTTTTTCGGAACTCCTTATGAGGCATATTCTTATAACGATCATAGTTTTGTTCTAAGGATTCTCTACTATAATGATTATGCTTTGAAATTTTTCCGTCTTTAAAATTTTCTGGAGTCTGTATATGAGCTTCATTACGTAAATCTAATGTCAATCCATGGTTTGCTTTAATAAAATCCTCACCAGCTATACTCCCCAATTGATTTATAAATTGCTCCCAAACGATATTTTGTACAACGTCCCCTAAATTATCCGGATTACCAATTTTTTCATGTTCAGACTCTAAGTAATCCAAATCTTTTAACTCTTCTTCAATATTATCATTAATTTTATTTTCCAAAGCCTCTAAATCAAAAGATTCAAGATCATTCTCATTGTTAAACTCACTTTTCATAACTGCATTCTTTTTATCCATAATACTACTCCCTTTACTTTATAATTGGTGCTCAGAATACAAATTCAATCCAATTTATTAATATTTCTTATAAATTTTTTACTTTAATATCTCAATAAGTTATTATCACTTAGATCGATTCATCAAAATGCTTAAATAATTAGTTCAAACCAACACATATAACCTTATAAAGTTCTTATTTTTAAACTCTCAATAATTAACTTTGTATAACGCATTAATATTTACTCTTGTCATTATATAGATCGAGGCCAAAAAAATCTCTAATAAAGCCTCTTTATTAGTTCCATTGATTTCATTTACACCTAAATGATTTAGAATAGACTTATAATCTTCATTAGGTACATTATCATAGAATGCTAATTGTAAATATGTATTTGCTCGAGATGAACCAACATAGACTAACCGTTTATGTAATTCATTAGTGAGGCGATTAACTAAAATATCAATTAATAAAACAGCTTTAGCTTCTAAGCCTTTAAATTTACGAACAGATGTGAACAATATATTATTTTTTTCTTTGGCTCAGTAGAAATAGATACTCCGTTTATAGTAGAAATATTTTTTTAACATACTATTAGGAACGCTACTTGTAGTAAGAATAACAATGTCTTCTGGTCTTACCTTATCTTGAATCATTTTTGTAACAAATTTGGTAACAATATTACGTAATTCATTTTCATTTTTATAGAATGATCCAAGTGGTTTTATTCCTGATAGCTCATTTATATAAGCATCTTTCTTTATATCACTTAATGTTGTTCCTACAGTCTTTGCTATTTCTGCAGTATTGCGACAATTTTTATACAATACAAGGCGACAATCCCCATAGGTATCTAACCAATGCGTAGATTTATGCATCATTATATACTGATTTTTATCATAGAATACATAATAATGACCGCCTAACATATCTACTAACATAGAGATATGTTCTAGTATATGCTCATCAATATCTTGTCCTTCATCAATAACTACATTTTCATATGACCAATTAAGATCATCATATTCATTTTGAAAGTACTCTATAAAATGAGAAATAATTACTGAAATAGAATAATCAGTATTAGGCATCAACTCTTCAGCTAATGATCTAATATTATGAAAGATTATATTCTCACAAAAATAATGCTCTTTCACATAAGATAATAAGAACTCATTAAAACATAAATATAAGACTTTTTTACCTCCAGCAGCTAACATTTTAGCCTTTTCAATAGCAAGCATCGTTTTACCCGTTCCTGCTGGGCCATGAATAACAGCCGTTGGCTGTTCACGTAAAAAATGTAATATAGATGCTTGTTGTTTCGTCATCTGAATATAACTTTTCGTTGATTCAAGAGCTGTACTTGCAACTGATTCAACAATATTAAATGTAGGCATTAAAGTCTTAATCATGTTCTGAAAATCATTAACTGATAATTCAGAATCTCTAAATCCTAAATTAGATTTCCAATAGCTAAAAGCTTTATCCATAGATTCCGATACATGAAGTAAAGAATCTACATCAAAAACAATCTCTCTATTTACTTCTAATGGTAATGAAACTTTATTATGAATAGCTACAGATGGGAACCATACGGCTCGACCAATAACAGGCATTTGTCCATTATAATGTTTACGTAAGTAATTCTGAATCCTAAATTGACTTTCTGCAGCCTGACCTAAGGGATCTATAATTTTTTCTTCTTTTGTATTTCGATTCGTTTGAATCCAGTTTCCCTCACGATAGGAAATTCCTCCAGCCTTTACCTCTATGGATAAAATACCTTTTTTAGGATGTAAAATAACAAAATCTGCCTCACCTTCACTCCTGCGTTGGTTCAATTCACCTAACCATCTATAAGAATGAAAAATTACATATTCGTTATTTAATTTAGAGAGCGCCTCGTATACGAGACGCTCTCCTTCACTACCATGGAAACTATTTATTATTGTTGGGTAGAATTTTGGCATGATATTTTCTTATTTTTCAACAACAGAAATAACTTCTATTCCATGTAAACTATTTGCATAACGTGCTTTTACTTGATTACGTGCATCACACATATTAGAAGCAGTAACCATGGCTGTATTTACTCCATTTCGAGATGTTGATTTAGGATCAGATTTAATTCTAAATTTTTACTTGAAAACGTTTTTGACATATTACAAACTCCTATTTTTAGTGATTATTGCGTATTTTAATACTCAATTCTTCATAAGAACTTTCAACATCACTAATAATACGCATTGTTTCATCATATTGAGCTTTATCTTTTTCTGATCCAGAAATTTTATCACCATAAACCTTTTCATAAGTTCCAATAACATCATCAATTACTTTATTAATTTGATTTTGTAGATCTGTAGATAAATTATCAAAAAAATAATCTAATTTACTATGTAAGTCTAGTCTTGCTTCCTTCAAAGCCTCGGCTTTACGTATTTCTGCTTCATTTTTAGCAGCATTTTCTGCTTCAATTTCCTTTTTACTCTTTCCATTCCCAAAGAATTTTGAAATCGTATATACAACACCAATAATCGGTGCAAGATATGGTGCCACAACTGATGCAGCTGATGCAACTGCACCACCTACAGAAGAAGATAGAATTACACCGCCCACTGTTGTTTTAGCTAAAGATGATAATAAACCTTTTCCAGCCTCAATAATACCAATAGACGCAAAATCACCAAGCCCCATTCCTTCAACAATAATAGGTATTATGGACTTATTATTTTTATAGGCCTCTAGTAATTTTTGGCTGGTAGATAAAATATCTTTCATTTTATCTATTACGCTATCATCATAATAAAATTCTGCTTTGTTTGAAGAGTTATCATCAGTAGTCATATTTATTGAAATTGATTGTCTCTCATTCTCATAGGTTTTTATTTTAGACTCTAATTCCTTACTCACATTAGTAATGTCATCAAAAAAATATTTTTCATTAGCAGATTCAATAATATTTTTCTAACTTTTTTTGATAATTGCGCCATACAAATTTTTCTATATGTTTTTTTGAATAATATTATCAGGAGTGTCTTTTGGAGTTTCACTTACCACATTTGACCAAACATCAGACTCTACAACTGGTAATAATTTTTGAAACCTTTAGATTAATAAAATCACTAATTTCTGATTTCATATTTCTTTTTAATCATTCTAATATTATCTAATAGGTTATTAAGTGCATCTAACTCAAGATTATTACTATCATTTGACAAATAAGATTTTTAGACTTTCTATATCTTTTTAGTATTTCTACTATTGCATTATTAATAATAATATAATCATCTGTTAATTTTTAATTCTGACAATAATATTTTTTTAACTCTTGAATATTACTTTTTTTCAATAAGTTTTTTTCTTTATTTTTCTATACGGCCTTTATTCGCCCGCTTTGCATTTACAATAGTTATAACAAAATCATCACGTTGTAGTCCGACAGCTTGCAGATTATCTTTAACCTTGCTTTCAATAATTTGAAGTTCTGAATCGTTAGTATATAAATCACCATTTTTATCATTTAAAATAATAATAACTTTTTTACCTAAGCTTACGATTTCTTTTAATCGATCGTAATTATCTTTTTTCTCAGTTGAACCGGTTGTGCTCATTACAAACAAAACAATATCTGCTTTTTTTAAGTTTTCATCTGTAATTTTTTCATGATCCATTGGTGCACCAACACCAGGAGTGTCTGCAAGTGTATACCCATTCCACTCAAACTCTTGTACAACTGCTGTTTCAGGCTTATCATTTACTTTTGCTTCATCACTACCTAATAACTCATTAATAATACTACTTTTACCAGCATTATATATTCCATACACCATTATATATGGTTTAATATTCTTTAATTTATGATTATAAATTTCTTCAATGTTATTAATAATGTGACTTAATTTAGGATTATCATCACTATATGATTTTTAAAATATTAAGTAATGTGTTTTTGTTTCTATCTAACACAGATTTATAATCTAATAAAATTGAGTTTTTCCATAAAAATCCCCCTATTTTTTTCAGAATATACAAGTAAATATTTACTAGATAGTAAATTAACAGCATCTATAATTGTGTCAACAAAATCAAATAATTTCTCATGATATTTTTGGCGCCAAAAAATTTTTGCAATTTCAGTTATAGATAATTTCCCCAAAGAGTATATTAAAACATCAAACTCCAAATTAGTTAATTTATGATCTAATATAACTTTGTTAGTATTATTTATTTTTTAAAAAAACTTCGCTAAAGGCACTGTTCTCATTGGATGAACATATAAATTGCTTCGACTAACATTTTTTTAATTCTATACATTCTTTACTAGCTATCATAGAATAATAATTTAACATATGTGGTAATTCATTTAATGCATATAACCACCTACTCACAAATTTTTTTATTCTTTCGTCTCAACCATGAAATTATATGTTTAGAGTTAACTTGACCATCTAATAACAAATATTTCATATAATGTCGTAACTCTTCTTCCATATTTTTGCATCATTTCAATTAATTCAAATTGATTTAACTGTGAAGTTTTTAATCTGTGGAAAATCTCCACTAGACGTTATAAAATCATAGTCTAAAATAGTTAATCCATATTTATCCGGATAATTTGTAATAGAGGTTTCTGGTAATGGCCAATAAAACACTGTACCAATCTCCATTACTCCAGGGGCTATATTTAATAATTCTTTAGCAAAATCAATATTATCCAGATAAACTTCAGGAGTAAAATGAGCACCAGCTAGAATGATATTACTATATATCTCCTCTATACCACTTTCATAGCAAAGCCTAACAACTGACTTAATTTCATCTAATGTTGATCCTTTTCTATATGCATCTAAAACCTCTTGTGTTCCTGCCTCAATACCAAGCTGAATACGTTGTCCTCCAGCTTTAGCAATATAACTGATCATTTCAGGATTTATAAATAAAGTATGCACATGACCTTCACAGAACCATTTAAAAGGCTTTATTTTTTGTAACTGCTCCAATCCTTCACATAGTTTTTTGACACGTTCAGGAATTAATGTGAAAGTATCATCAGTAAATAAGATATGTAAATTCTTTATATATTCATGTGTTTCAATATAAAGCTTGATTTCCTCAATAACATTTTCAACTGATCTAAATCGAACTTTTCGTGTATGATGTCCCTCATGACAAAAACTACAATGAAATGGACAGCCTCGACCAGTCATTATACTTAACTCAGTATAGTCTTGTTTGGGTACCAAATAGCATTCATCATTAATAAAAGGTAATGCATCAAGGTTTTCTAATAAATCTTGCTCCTCATGAGTAATTAAGTCATCGTTTTTTAAATATGATATCCCTTTAATATCATCAATTACACCAATATCCTCGATATAATAGTTGGCTAAATCTAATACTGTTATTTCACCCTCATATCTAACAACAGCATCACATTTAGAATTGACATAGAAATCTTTTTTTAAACTCGTAGATTGTGGGCCTCCAACAATTACAGGAATCTGATAAGTATCTTTGATATAACTGGATAAAAATATTACCTCTGTCACATTTTCATAGTCACAATATAATCCAATCATTTTTATATTATGACTTTGACAAGCTTCATCAATTAATCGTAAGCCTGCTGATAATTGACCTGCATAACTCTGTGCTCTATATCCATTTTCATTTAAGAATGCAGCCAATGCAAATATGCCTAAAAAGCCTCCAAATTGAGGAGAAGCATTTAAATATCGTCTATGAAGATTAAAAAATAATATATCGTTATCTCTCATTATGTAATTCCTTAATTAATTTATTCTTTTCTTCTATCAACAATCGATAACGCATTTTACGATTTACCAATGACCTTTTTAATTCATTTAATCCTTCAGTCATAAAATAATATAAGAGCTCTTTATAACTTTCACAATAATAATACTTACTATTTATATCACCATTAGAAGATAATGCATCAACAGTACACCCGCCATGACAGTATTCCCAAAAAGCACAATTTTTACAATAATTTTCTTGTAAAAAAGCTTGCCGTGCTCTTATTCTTTTACTAACTTCTGAATCATATAATGATATCATATCTTGATTCAATATACTTCCATAAATATAGTCTTTATTTTCATTAGTCATACGGCCACAAAATCCAACGTCACCATTAGGATATAAAGTAACAATATTTTGAGTGCAAGTACCATTATATGAGCATTCACCTGTACTTTTGTTAGTTAATAATTTTGTAAAAATACTCGATATTGGTTGTACTGTAATAGACATGTCACTAGTTAAAAGCTTCATAAATATGAATTTTAAAGTAGTAACGTAACTATCATAAATATTACGAGCCAAAGTAATTTGATTTGTCGCTTTGCCAATTGGTACAACTGGTTGTATTTTAAGATTTAACTTTAGCTTTTCTAATGTATTCCAAAGTTTATCTAAGTTAATAGCAGTAGAATTTAAAACCATTAACAAGGAAGGATGTAATTCTTGTCTCTTTAATAATTCAATATTATTTATAATAGAATCATAAGTTCCTTCTCCATCTTGTGAAATTCTATATTGATCATGTAACTCTTTATACCCATCCAAAGAAATCCCTATACTAAAATTATGTTCTTTAAATATCCGAACCCAGTCATTATCTATTAACGTCGCATTTGTTTGAATAGAGTAAGTAAGTGTATAATCTGAAAAGAATTATATTAGTATATTCAATGGCCTCCATTATCCATTTTTTTACCAATTACTAATGGTTCCCCTCCATGCCATATGATATCAACATTCTTATGTCCCACATACATCAGTAATTTAGGAATTTCATCTATAAATCTTTTATATATTTCTATATCAAGATTTACTAATTTTTCTTGAACCTTCACTACAATACGTACAGCTTAGATTACAAGCAGAGGTAACCTTAATAATAAATTGCATTTAAGCATCCTCATATTTTTAATAATTGTAACTCCTTGATTACATTTTTCTATTTGACAAATCATTTTTATCAATATTTTTTTCCTGTGGGAGGAAATAACTATTCTGAATATTCTCTAATGCCACACTAACTTCATCATTAATAATAGTTCTACTTTTGCACTAAAAAGTGAATCTAATACTTCATGAATATTAGTACCAACATCAATTTTTTTAATATATTAGTTTTTGGTAATAGGACGACTTTTTATAATATGTCTTTCCAAAAAAATGATTTAATATGCTCAATAATTCCATTAGGATCTCGTTCTACCACCTCATGTTCTATATACTCATGTTCTACTTCTTCATAATTTTTTTGTTAGACTTTGAATATTTACAAAATTTGATAATACTTGTTTAGATGTACTACTATAACCCTCAATTATATATGTTATCTCTTTATTAATTCCACGATTAATACCATCTTCAATAATTTGATTAATCTCAGCATTCATTTTATCAGACTCAATAGGAACTTTAGTTTTTTTCTACTTTAGCATTCCACTTATATAATGTACTTCTCAATTCTTGTTGAATATCTTGAATTATTAATCTAACAACTCGATTTTTTTCTTGCTTTCTATTTTTGCTTTTTATATTCATCTATCGGCTGTTTCAAATCATTATAACTGCTAACTAAATCTAATAAGCCTTCAAATTTATTATCAATTTTATCACCATTAATCAATTTATCTATAAAACTATTTAAAGTTCTCTTAGGCCGTTTTGTTTTTAAGGTTTATAGTTTCCTTTGAAACCTTTTTCACCTAAGATTTTCATTAGTAAATCTAAATTACTATCGCTAAATTTTTTTATCATTATTTTTCTTTAATAGCATCTTTAGCTAATAATGTTGAAATACTGATTGCTCTAAATGACTCTGCATCTAAATTAGGATATAACTCTGATAAACGTTTAACAATATCATCTTCTTGCAATTTACGACGTGAATCATCTTTTGCTTTCACCTCACGAACAATTTCACCATCATCATCTACATCATCCTCTACAATATCCGACTTAGTTATAACAACCAAGGACTCTTGTCCTTCTCTAGATAACTTCTCCATATACTTCATATCTTCTAAAAGTCCTGGTTCAGAAGAATTTAATAAAAAAATACACAAATCAGCATATGGAATATATTCATTTACCATATTTTCCATATTTAGTGTATCTCCCTCTTTTTCAAGAGATCCAGTTCCAGGTGAATCTATCCATCGCAATCCAGACAATGTAAAATATTGAATTGCTCCAGTTGTATCAGTCGGCCCTTCAGTAAACCAAGTTCGCCCATTATCATCCGTACTTAAGCCACCTGTTTTTCGACCACTCTCTTCACTTACAAATAAAGGTTTTTCACGATATAAATATTCTGTTTGAATATCAGAATCTACAAAATATTTACCAGCAAAAAAATTACCTAATGAGCTTTTTTCCTGATTTAACAGCACCAAAAACCATAACAACAAGATATTTTTCATGTTTCTTAATAAATTGAACCCCTTTTAAATTTGATTGTAAGGCATCATTCCACTTCCGAATTGCTGAATTAAAATCACTAATCACTTCAGCTACAGCATAATCAACTTGATTTGATTTTTGTATTGAGCTTTGATTCAATATATTAGATTGAATTGGTATATCAGATAGTAATTTATTTATTTTTATTCCGTCTCTCATCTATAGCCTGTGAAAAAAACCAGATAGATTTTTCTTGTATTAAATCAATTTTTTTCCAAAAAAATTCATCTACGTTAGATTTTATATATTTATTTTTCCATATTATATATATCCTTTTACTTATTAATAATATTTTTTTGTCATCAATTGAATTTCATTGATTTTTTTCAGTGCAATATTGATTTCTTCCAATGCTTTACGATCTTCGCTTAAACTTTTTTTATCAACTGCTTTTTCTATTTCTTTTTTTAAATAGTTTTGTTCAGTTTTACTATTTATAAAATAGTCACGTTCATTAACTTCTATATTAATCTCAAGTGAATCTAATTCACTTCTTATAGTTTCATAAGTTTCATTACATTCATTTTCTAATTCCGATTTTTAATTTTAACAATTCATTTTTCTTTAGCCTTTAAAGATGCTTGTTGTCTTTTACGCTCTCTTTCAGCATAATCTGCATAATAATCGCTATAATCACTATAATCGCTATAATCACTATGGGCTATTACACCTACAACTCCACCAATAACTAATGCGCCAGCTGCAATAAACATATAATTCCTCCGTACTACATATCATCTTTAATCAATTTAATTTGACTCTCACATATAGATATTTTTATTCATTATATTCTGAATCAAGTAAAAAAACGTGTCTCCAAAATAGAAAGTATTCTTTCTTTATACTGAATTATTTCTTTTTCCCTCTTCTCTAATAATTTATTCATGTTATTAGCTTTTTAACTCTAATAATTTTTTTATACTCTAAAGTTAATAAATCAATACGCTCAATTATTCGTTCATTTTTCAATAATTTGATAATTAGTAATATACTGATCGATATAATTATGTAACTCAACTACACCACTCAATTTAACCAGAGCATCCTTATTAGTCATTAATCCTTTTTTTATATCTTGTATTAGATATCTCAAAAAAACTTTAAAAATCCTCAATCCCAATTTCATTTTTTTATATCAAATAGTATTTTTAGATTTTATAGCCTCTAAATCATCTTTAGACTGAACTAAATCTTTTCCAGTTAACACAAGAATGAATTTATTGGCTAATGAGTTCACATCATTAAAACAAGAAAGTATCGTCTTTAAATTATTAATCTCCTCTTTTCGAATATCACCAACAGATAAGTTGTGGACAAAAAGAATCAAATTAGCCTTTTTATATGCTTTAATGGCCTCACGATCATCCTTATCGTGAGCATTCAATCCGGGGGTATCAATAAAATAAACATTTTTATCATATTCATACTCCTTATTTTTTACAGTTGTCCTTCTATCTTGTACTTCAAAAAAGTCATCAATTTTACCAGTCAAGGAATTCAGTAGACTACTCTTCCCATGATTCATCCGACCTGCATTTACCAAGTAAAATTTATCACTATCAGAAACTATACTCTGTAGTTTCTTCTCATATTCTTTTACTATAGAGTTAACTTTTAAATGTCCCATATTCTTGAAGTCCTTATTATCTATATCCTTACTAAATTTACAATAAAATTTATCCAATCTATCATATGAATCAGTAACTTTCACTTGATTTATTATCTTAAGTAAAGTTATAAGTTCTATCATTTTATATACTTTACACTGATTTATTAAATCCCTTGATGTTATCATATTCAACACCTAATATTATTAACTATAATCAAGTCCCTCTAATAAACTAATTGTCATATCACTAAAATTATCTACATCTGCAATCCATGGTTTAATATATTCAACCTCATTTTTTTAATTTAAAGGACTTTCCATAAATTTTTATCTTTAACAATTTCTAGGATTTCATTTATTTTTTTATTATTCGTAGTACTAGTATTAAGTAGATTAACTATATCTTTTTAGTATGAAATCAGAAGAAAATTTATTATAAAGTTCACATTTATATGATTGAATATATGCTGATAATTCACTTACCAATTTATTTTTCGGCTGATAACTTATTATTTAAAAATTAATAAATATTTATCTACTGTAGTTTGATCTAAATCTAGAGTCCAATATTGAACATTACCACTAATAACATCATCTCTTGAGTCAACCATATTTAAGTTATCAAATAACGCATTAGCAAAACCTAAAAATAGCATCTTGAATATTACCAGCATTATTTTTCTAAATCAGACTCTATAAAATGCTTATATATATATTGAGGGAATTTATTATAGGCTTGAGAGCAGTCCTCCCACCTAGAACTAGATGTATAGCTATTATCAGATCCTTTCGATGTAATTGATTTTTTTAGTAAAAACACTTCATCTTTATGATAAGAAAAATTTTTTTCTTCTTGCTCATATAAATGTTCAAAACTTGTCGTAATAATTCGTTCATATTCTTCATACAACTTATCGGCATCAATTAGTTCGGAATCTAAATTTACAGTTTTTATTCTGAAGGATTTCATTAAAAAGATGTATTGCTATAGATTGTATATTTCTTATCTTTTTCAATAGTCTGTTTAGTTCTTAACGATTTTTAGATTTTTCAATTTTACTAGTAATGTACTCCAATAATGTTGGAATACCACTATATACAATTAATTTTTTTCCTTATTTTTCCGATTTCCCTTCATAAATGTTGTATTAGACACTTCAAATGTAGGGAAGTTTTTGTAATCCACAAAATTGTTTAATATCTTTTTAGTAGCTTTAATTTAATAAGCTCTCTATCATTTTGATCGAGTAACAGCATCTTTACCTGTAAGAACTAATATGAATCTATCGCTAAAAAGCCTCACTATTATGAAAATTAGCAATACGTTTTAAAGCCTCTAATTCACCTTTATGAAAAATCACCTACATTATAATTATGAACAAATAAAAATAATATTAGAGGATTCATATGCAACATTTGCAATAGCATCATCATTTATATTGGCATCTAGTCCGGGTGTATCAACTAAAAGAACGTCTTCAAATAATTCATATCTTGAATTAGTAGTTGTTTCGCGAATATCTTGAACGTTGAAGATATCGTCACCAATCAGTGAGTTAAGTAAACTACTTTTTACCATGATTCATCCGACCTGCAACAGCAATTTTAACGTATCGTTTATCATCTATAATTTGACTTAAACTTTTTCTTATACTGATTCAAGATAATATCTAAATTACTTTCTAAGATAGCAATATCATTGGTGCTATCAATATTGTCAGGTATTTTTGTTTTTCTATTGATTTGAAAGTCCCTATAGTCTTTTTTTAGCCATCCCTTTAACGCTCCATATAGTATACGTAGTTTTATAACCATATTTTTACCAATAAGATATTATTATATATTTAAAACTTCATAAATTCTTCATAAAAAAATTCATCTTACTCTCATTCAACTAAAGAAAGGCTACATATAATATGTAGCCTTTTTCTTCCTCCTTCACCAATATTACTAATTAATTTTTTTATAATGTATCATAATATATTTCACAAGCATATTATTTAGCTTTTTTTCTTTTTTTAAATATGAAGACAGTAAGTTATCAAATAATTTACAAAAAAAGTAAGATTAATATCTTCATCTGCTACAGTTTTGCTTTTGCATAATATTCTCCTTATTTGATGCTGTATATACTATTTATCTAATTATAGTTTCATATAACATCCCATATTCTATTTTTTTAATGTATCTACATGTTTGCCTGTTATTTTTCTTATTAATTGAATGAGCGTAATACATAACATCACATTCATAAGGACTACCAGGCAATATAGCTAATAGTTCTTCTACTGGATTTAGATCATCTAAGTACAAATACTCCCATTCATCTTCTAAATCCACATAATACTCAAAGGAATGAGCATCACTGTATTCAACTTTTTCTGGCAAATTTCTATCTAGCAATGTAAACACATTTGTATATATTTCTTTTAATTTGTCTGAAAATGATCCTTTCATATAAAAATCATTAGTCAAGAAGGCTTTCATAGTAAGTAATTCTTCATTCCATTGTAAAAGTGGCACAATTTCAACATCAAAGATGTTAATTATTCTTTGGTCATGTTCTTCTAATGCTTCTTCTAGATTACGTTTTACCTTTTCTTCAGCTTCATCTCTTGAACCACTTTCAGAGGGAATAAAAATTTTCATCAATGCAGCGCATTCAGATGCTTCTCGAATTGATTCGATAGAACGTAAGCGTAGTTCTTCGTTTATTACAGCTATAAAAGTATTTACATCTCCCCATATGTCTATTACCCAATCCTTAAAAATGTTCTTTGTCAGCAAAGGTTTCCTTTAATTCATCTCTATACTTCTTTAATCCTTTTACAGCCCATTCTGCATGTAATCGATCATAGCGATCACCAAAATCCTCATCTTCTCTTAGAACATCAAATTCTGCTTTTTTTCAATTTCTGCTTTAATGTCTTCTACTGTGATGATATTTTTCCTTTTAAAGTTTTCATAGCTAATCTCCTTATAACACAACTAAAAAAACAATAAGTCTTATGAATTAACTTTAGTATATCTAACCCTATACGTAATTTTTTTACACAAAAAGCCGCCCAACCTAAGTTGAGCGGCTTTCACCATTCTGTTCAAAACTGTATTTAGTTTACATAGTCCCAGTGCTACCAATACCACCTGTACGTACGCCTGTTGCATCGTCGTCATTAGTGATAAGGTATTTAGAGAAAATGCCTTGCGCAACGCGTTCACCTTTTTCAAGGGTAACAGGTTCGTTGCCAAAGTTTAGGAGGGCAATCATGATATGACCTTCGTTGTCCTCATTATTGTAGTAATCACTATCGATGATACCTGTGCTATTCACAAGTGCTAGTTTGCGTTTGATAGCCATGCTAGAACGGATGTGGATAGCAAGGTATTCGTCGTATGCCATGAAAGCCTTAAGACCTGTTGGCACGAGAACTACTTGATTAGGTTCTAATGTAACAGCTTCAGCGCATTCAATATCATAGCCTGCGCTTTCTGTGGTTTTACGTGTTGGTAAATTGATATTTTGTTCTTCAAAAGCAGAAACTACTTCAAAGCCACGAATATCCATGTAACACCTCTTATTTCAAACAATCTTTACGGGACAAGTTAATACGGCCTTGTTTATCGATTTCGATAACCTTAACCATAATTTCGTCGCCTACATTTACAACGTCTTCTACATTTTCAACGCGTTCTTTTGCAAGTTTAGAAATATGTACAAGACCTTCTTTACCTGGTAATACTTCTACAAAAGCACCAAATGCCATCAAACGAGTTACTTTACCAAGGTATACTTCACCTACTTCAACCTCTTTAGTAAGGTTTTCGATGATTTGTTGCGCTTTTGCAGCACCTTCTTGGTCTACAGAAGCGATAAATACAGTACCATCATCTTCGATGTCAATTTTTGCACCTGTTTCGTCAATGATGCTACGGATTACTTTACCGCCAGAACCAATTACGTCACGGATTTTGTCTGGATCAATTTTCATTGTAATGATGCGTGGAGCGTATTGGGACATTTGTTGACGAGGTTCAGCAATGGTATCTAGCATAATGCCCATGATGTGCATGCGACCTTTATGAGCTTGTTCCAATGCTTCGTGAAGGATTTCACGAGACAACCCAGAAATTTTAATATCCATTTGGATGGCAGTTACACCCTTAGCTGTACCAGCCACTTTGAAGTCCATATCGCCAAGAGCATCTTCCATACCTTGAATATCTGTTAAAATTGTGTAGTGTTCACCTTGTGTTACAAGACCCATTGCAATACCTGCTACAGGAGCTTTAATAGGTACACCAGCATCCATCAAGGACAATGTGGAACCACATACGGAAGCCATGGAGCTAGAACCATTAGATTCTAATACTTCAGATACTAGACGCAATGCATATGGGAATTCTTCTTCGCTAGGAATGACAGGTACCAATGCGCGTTCAGCTAAGCACCATGACCGATTTCACGGCGTCCAGGACCACGGGAGGAACGAGTTTCCCCTACGGAGAAGGATGGGAAATTGTAGTGGTGAATATAGCGTTTTTCTGTTTCTAAACCGATGCCATCAATTGTTTGTTTTTCAGACAATGGCGCTACAGTAGCTACGTTCAATACTTGAGTTTGACCACGTGTGAATAGGCCAGAACCATGTGTACGGGGCAATACGCCTGTACGACAAGAGATTGGACGAACTTCATCAAGTTTACGGCCATCTGGACGGATTTTTTCAACAGTGATCATATGACGGACGATTTCTTTCGTCATCGCATCGAATGCTTTATTTACATCAGCTAAGTTATCTGGGTAGATATCTGCGAAGTGTGCTAAAACATCTTCACGTACTTCTGTTTCTTGTGCATCCCGTTGTTGTTTATCTGCACAACGAACTGCTGCGTCAAGTTTGTCATGACCATATGCGCGAACTGCATCAGCGATTTCAGCAGGTACGTCTTTGCTTTCAAATACGCGTTTTTCCTTGCCTACTTTAGCTTTTACCTCTTCTTGAAATGCTACGATTTTCTTAATTTCTTCGTGAGCAGCCATAATAACTTCAAGAATGGTTTCTTCTGGAACTTCTTGCGCGCCACCTTCAACCATGAGGATAGCGTCTTTTGTACCAGCTACTACAATATTAAGGTCAGTTTCTTCTAATTGTGCTTTTGTTGGGTTAACGACAAATTCACCATTTACACGACCCATGCGAACGCCAGCAATTGGGCCAGCCCATGGGATATCGGAAATAGATAATGCTGCAGATGCACCAATCATACCACAGATAGCAGGATCACAATCTTGATCTACGGACATAACTGTAGCTACAACGTGTACTTCATTACGTACACCTTTATCAAATAGTGGACGAATAGGACGGTCAATCAAACGGCTATTCAAGATAGCAGATTCAGGTGGACGTGCTTCACGTTTAATAAGCCACCTGGCAAACGACCAATAGCATACATTTTTTCTTCATAATCTACTGTGAGTGGGAAAAAATCGATATCCTTCGCCTCTTTAGAACCTGTAGCGGTAACGAGTACGCGTGTATCGCCATAACCAACCATTACGGCACCGCCAGCTTGTTTTGCAAGTTCCCCAGTCTCGATCGTAAGCGTACGACCAGCTAGGTCCATTTGGAATTGTTCCATTCCTATTCCTCCTAAAAATCTTCTTATACGTATACCTTATTATTATATATCATCTAATTAAATTAGGCTATTTTTTCTATCCATATGATATACTTTAATTGTTGCTAACTCCTATTCTGGCAACAGAAAGGAGGTGTTTCTATAGTGGATTATGTTGTTTCCCTTATAATCACTATCATAGGTGGTGTAACTTGCCATTACATCATCAAGTGGCTAGATAGTAGATTTAAATAGCAACTAGCACAATAAAAAGGACAGAGTCGCCGCTCTGTCCTTTTTTCTGTGTTTCCACAATAGATTATCGGCAGTTGTTTCCCTTTGCCTAAATTCATTATAACACAAGGAAATAAAATAAAAAAGCCGTCCAAATGGACGGCTAATTGTATTATTTACGAAGACCAAGACGTTCGATAAGGGAACGGTAACGTTCGATATCTTTACGACGAAGGTAGTCAAGCATGTTACGGCGTTGACCAACTAATTTCAACAAACCACGACGGGAATGATGGTCTTTTTTGTGTTCTTTCAAGTGTTCAGTTAAGTATGTGATGCGGCTTGTTAAAATCGCAACTTGTACTTCTGGAGAACCAGTGTCACCTTCATGAGTAGCGTATTCTTTAATTACTGCTAATTTAGCTTCTGTAGTTAACATTAATGTTACCTCCTAAAAAAATAATAATCCCGATAAGCTTAAGTAACCGTTGGAGATTCGAATACTTCGCTTACGATATGTCTTATGACTTAGTTAAGTATACAGTATAATCCCCATAGTGTAAAGGTTTTCATGAAAAAAGAGAGGATAATATCCCCTCTTTTTTAAACTATATTATTTAGGTACTTATTTTGAACCGAGCATCATACGATCACTTAATGCACCTTCGCCAGCTACTTCAAATTTGTAACAAATCAGCAACTGTTAATTTTTTCTTTTCTTCCCCTTTTACATCATAGATGATACGACCAGCGTCCATCATGATAAGACGATTACCAAAGCGCAAGGCATCACGCATGTTGTGCGTAATCATAAGGGTTGTTAGATTATGTTCTGAAACAAGTTTATCTGTTAATTGCAATACATTTTCAGCTGTCTTAGGATCAAGTGCTGCTGTATGTTCGTCCAAGAGTAATAAATCAGGACGAAGCATAGTAGCCATAAGCAATGTAATAGATTGACGTTGACCACCAGATAATAGGCCCATCCGTGCAGATAGACGATCTTCAAGGCCTAGACCTAATAGTGCAAGGCGTTCTTTAAAGAATGCTTGTTCACTATCTTTGAAAGCCCATTTAAGACCCAAGTTTTTGCCACGGCGCATCGCAAGGATCAAGTTTTCTTCGATTTGCATATTGCCTGCTGTACCAACCATAGGATCTTGGAATACACGGCCGATGTATTTAGCACGTTTGTATTCTGGCATTTTTGTTACATCAATATTATTGATGGTAATACTGCCTTCATCAACAGGAAATACACCAGCGATGGAGTTTAGCAATGTACTTTTACCAGCACCATTACCACCGATTACGGTACAGAAATCGCCTTCTTCTAAACGAAGATCGATGCCTTGTAGTGCAGTTTTTTCATTAATTGTGCCCTTAAAGAAGGTCTTTACCATATTTTTTACTTCTAACATAGTGTCCTCCTTAACGAGCTAACCATTTGGCTTTCAATGTAGGCAAAGAAAGCGCGATGGCAACAAGAATAGCAGTGAATAATTTTAAATCGTTTGGTGGCATACCCATGTAGAGTACGGCAGCGATAACGATACGATATACGATGGAACCAAGTACTACAGCAATGAGGCTACGAACAAAGGATTTTGTACCGAATACAACCTCACCGATGATTACAGACGCCAAGCCGATTACGATGGTACCAATACCCATGCCTACGTCGGCAAAGCCTTGGAATTGACCGATAAGCGCACCGGACATACCAACGAAACCGTTGGAAATCAATAGACCAAGAACGATCATATTATCTGTGTTCACGCCTTGTGCGCGAATCATTTGAGGGTTAACGCCTGTTGCACGTAATGCGGTACCAATTTCAGTACCGAAGAACCAGAACAGTAATAAACATACAACAACAGCTACGATAACACCAACAATGGCAGCAGACCACATATTTGGTGTATGAAGCACGCTACCAATAATTGTATAAATTGTATCCATGCGAAGTAAGGATACGTTGGCTTTCCCCATAATATGAAGGTTAATGGAATATAAAGCAATCATCGTTAAGATACCAGCTAACAATGCAGGAATCTTTAATTTTGTATGGATCCAACCTGTTACAGCACCGGCAGCCATGCCACCTACGCCAGCAATCAAGATAGAAAGAATTGGGTTCATACCAGTTGTAATCAAGATGGCGGAAATGGCCGCCCCCATTGGGAATGTCCCTTCAACAGTCAAGTCGGCCACATCAAGAACGCGGAAGGTAATGAATACACCGACCGCCAACAAGGACCACAAAAGGCCTGTTGTTATGGTGCCTACCACTAAATCTAACATCAAAATCTCCTCTTTTATTTCATATCTTTACGAAGTGCATCAGGAATTGTGATACCTAATTTTTTAGCACGTTCTTCGTTGACAGTTAATTTAATATCCTTTTGTGTTTCGATGGCCATATCGCTAACTTTTGCTTCGCCAGAAAGAACTTTAGCTGCCATCAAACCTGTTTGATAACCTAATTTATAATAATCTACAGAATATGTTGCTACACCACCAGTCATTGTCATTCCTTCATCAGCTGCAAATACTGGAATTTTAGCAGCATCTGTAATTTGTGCTAAGTTAGCCATAGCAGATGCTAATACATTATCTGTTGGTGTATAAATAGCTTGTACATCTTGATTTACAAGATTTGTTGCTGCTTGTTGAATATCGTTAACGTTGGAAACTGTAGCTTCTACAACTGTAATACCTTTTGTAGCAGCATAGGCTTTCATTTTTTCAACTTGTAATTGGGAGTTGATTTCAGAGGATGTGTAAATCGCACCAATGCGTTTTACATTTGGCACTAATGCGATAATAAGATCGACCTCTTTTTCAACAGGTGTCATATCGGATGTACCAGTTACGTTTCCACCTGGGTGTTCGTTAGATTGAACAAGTTTAGCGGTTACATAGTCTGTAATAGCTGTACCTAAGATTGGCATATCATGAGATGCATTTGCCATCGTTTGAGCCGCTGGCGTTGCAATCGCTAGTACTAAATCCTTTTTATCGGATACGAAACGTTGCGCAATACTATTCAAATTAGATTGGTCAGCTTGTGCATTTTGTTGGTCGATTTTAATGTTTTCCCCATCTTTAAAACCTTTAGATGCAAGACCATCTACAAAGCCTTTATTAGCAGCATCAAGGGATGGATGTTCTACTAATTGAATAACGCCAATTTTCTTTTGGTCACTAGTAGTAGTATTGGAACCACAACCAGCTACCATTGCCATAACAGTGATGGCACTAAGTGCCACTGCAATACCTTTTTTCCAGTTCATGTGTAACTCCTTACCAGTTAAGTATTAAATCATAGTTGCTTTGTTCATCAAATCCTCTGGTAAGGTGATGCCCAATTTTTGTAATTTATCTTTATTTACAACTAATTTGAATTCTTTTTGCATTTCAATCGGCATATCTTCGACTTTAGCTTCACCAGTTAGCACCTTAGCAGCCATCAAGCCAGTTTGGTAACCAAGTTTATAGTAGTCTACAGATAAGGACATAACCGCACCGCCTTTTACATGGTTATCTTCACCGCCGAATACAGGAATTTTTGCAGGGTCGGTAATCGCTACAAGATTGCTCATAGCAGATGCTACCACATTATCTGTTGGTACATAAATGGCATCAACACGTTGAGATACAAGGTTTTGTGCCGCTTGTTGAATATCGTTTACATTGGAAACAGTAACCTCTTCAACCTTAATGCCCTTTGTCGCTGCGTAAGCTTTCATCTTTTCAACTTGAATTTGAGAATTTACTTCGCTAGAGCTATAAATCGTACCGATTGTTTTAGCATTTGGCAATACTTTTAAAATCAAATCTACTTGTTGTTCTACAGGATTCATATCAGATGTACCAGATACATTACCACCTGGATGTTCATTAGATTTAACAAGTTTAGCAGCTTCGTAATCAGTAATAGCTGTACCCAAGATTGGAATATCATGAGTTGCGTTCGCCATGGATTGAGCCGCTGGCGTAGCAATTGCTAAAATCAAATTTTTACGATCAGATACAAAACGCTGTGCAATACTATTCAAATTAGATTGGTCAGCTTGTGCGTTTTGTTGATCAAAGGTAATTTTATCAGATAAGCCCTTTTCCTTAAGAGCATCAACAAAACCTTTATTTGCCGCATCTAGTGCTGGATGTTCTACGAGTTGTACAACACCAACCTTATATTCTCCATTAGATGTAGTTTCATTTGTGCCACAGCCTGTAAAAGCCATCAATGCTGCCGCCGTGAGCGCGAGGGCAATGCCTTTTTTCAAGTTCATTGGGTCTTCCTTCCTATATTCGAAATAATAATACTTCTATTATAAACAACTTTGTGCACTACATCAATGTATCAGACTAAAGTATTTTACATTTGTCCTTATGTAGAGCACATATTGTATTCTAACAGATTTATTATTTATCTAGAGAAGCTAGCATATCCTCTGTCAATTCATTGGCTGCTAGAATGTATTCTTTTAGTGTCCCCTTATCGAGGGCCACCTTCATTACGGGCACTTCAAATGGGTCAAGGATGACACACATTAAAATTTCTCCTGTTACATAATAGCCCACAACGGCTTCCCCTTCATCTTCATCTAAGGTTTCCCGTTTAACAGTCACACAATATGGTTTCATGAACTCCATAGCAGCTTTAGCCACCTCTTCGCGGGTAGCGATATATTCTTTTGCCTTTGTTTCAGGAATATCAAAAATATCGACCTTTACGGTCTTAACCTCTGTTGCCTCTCCCTTCGCCGCCTCGATAGCAGCGCCTAATTCCGTTTGTTTCATCCTATACCTCACATAACATGGACTTTCACCAATGGTGAAAGCCCCATCATACTAGATTGTTTCATCATCTGCATTCAAAAATGCTACGTAACAACGTTTTGCTTCATAAATATCGGCCTTAGATGTAACCTCCCATGGTGCATGCATGCTAAGAACAGCAACGCCGCAGTCGATTACATTCATACCATATAAGGCCATGATATACGCAATGGTGCCACCACCGCCAAGGTCAACCTTGCCGAGTTCAGCCGTTTGGTATGTTACGTTATTAGATTCCATTACACGGCGGATAAAGCCCATATATTCTGCATTGGCATCGTTGGAACCGGATTTACCACGAGAACCGGTAAATTTATTAAATACAACGCCCATACCGAGGTAAGAAGCATTTTTCTTTTTCCAAAAGCAGATGCATACAATGGATCATATCCAGCACTAACATCAGAGGATAGCATACGAGAATTTTCCAATGTACGGCGCACATTTACTGAATTAGGTTTACCCATCAATGTTAAGATTTCTGCTACCGCATTTTTCAAAGAAGCGAGATTGCATACCTGTAGCACCAACGGAACCAATTTCTTCTTTATCTACCAATAAACAGCAAGTCGTACGTTTTACCTTATCAACTTCGAGCATAGCCACCAAGGATGTATACGCACAGACACGGTCATCTTGGCCGTATGCTAATACCATGGAGCGATCAAAGCCCATATCGCGCGCCTTACCAGCAGGTACAATTTCAAGTTCAGCAGATAATAAATCGCGTTCTACAAATCCATATTCTTTTTCAAGGAGGTTATTAATAAATTTAGTAACCCCTTCTTTTTCTTCATCTTTAACAGGACGACTACCTATGAGAAGATCAAGAGCCTCACCTTCAATCACCTTGGCTGCATTCTTTTGCATTTGTTCTTGTCCTAAGTGAGGCAATAAATCTGTAATGCAGAATACAGGATCAGATTCTTTATCACCAATATTAATGTTGATGCGTGTACCATCTGTTTTTACTACAACCCCATGAATGGCAAGCGGCATAGCTACCCAATGGTATTTTTTTATACCGCCATAGTAGTGTGTATCCCAAAACACCAAATTGCTATCTTCATATTGAGGGTTTTGTTTTACGTCAATGCGCGGAGAATCGATATGAGCACCAAGGATGTTCATACCGAGGTCTAAATCATCGGTACCAATATTAAATAGCGCAATAGATTTATCCATATGAGTATAGTAAATCTTATCGCCCGCTTTAATTGGCGTGTTAGATTTAATCAAGTCTTTTAAATCAACATAGTTCGCTTTTTTGGCAGCTTCTACAGATTGAATGACACATTCCCGTTCTGTTTTACCATTATCCAAAAATTGACGATACGAGTCACCTAATGACATCACGTCTTGTAATGTTTGTTCGTCATAATTATGCCAAGCATATTTACGTTCCATAATTTTATTCCTTTCTATATAAGCATACAGCACAGTATATCGTGTGTTATGCTTTTGATTTTTCTAATAATTCTTTTTGACGGCGCTCATAGTAGAGCCGCTCTTTCTCTCGGTTAATTTCCGATTTTTCTCTATATAGTTTATCGATTTCATCAGTACTATGACTCAATACCTTTGTTACATAAAACTTGGTAATTCCCGACTTAATCGTATATTTTCCTACCTTTAACTGAATGGCAAATGCTCCGTGCTTCGGACAAAAGCCTATAGATAAATGCTTATCTCCTTGTATCCGCTCAGGACGTGTCGTTTCCAACCGACTTTGGCAATAGGGACAAAAGGATAATCGCACTCGTCTATCATATACGATACGTTTCTTTTCTTGAAAGTTATCGTACATAAAGAAGGTCAAACCCGGTGGATATAAAAATGGATTTGGCGCCTCTTTCCGTATGGAATCATAATGCAATAATGCTGTTGGCAAATCTAACTTTTGGCAGATATGTGCCGTAAATATAGCATCGTGAAGTGCATTATGAGCAGATAATTCTTCAGATGATATATGTAAATCCTCCATCGCATGAGCTACGGAGTACTGTTGTGTTGTGCCATATCGTTGATAGCTGTATAGCATCTGTGCATCCGCCCAAGAATCATAGTCGATACTCTTTAATTTATGGAGCAATAAATTTTCTCGCAATATAAGAATATCGTCAGCGCCCCAAGATAGGAGCATATAATCCTTGCCACACCATTGTTGAAAATGACTGTAGGCCACCCTAAATGGGACACCGCGATTCAAATCTTGATTGGTGATTCCTGTAAGGGCCTTTACATGCTTATGCATATGTGGTAAATATTTAGGTTTTACATACATTGTGAACGAATCCACAATCTCTAAATTCTCATTGAGCTTAATAGCTCCGATTTGAATGATTTCACCGGTCAACGGCATCCGTGCTCGCTTCATAAAGCTAATGTCGTTGCTATATGGTTGATTCCACTCTAAATCAAAAATAATATAATCCATAACTTACGATTCCTGCAGTAATGTTTCAGCTGCCTTAATCACTTGTTCTTCGGTAATAACAGAAATACCTTTGTACTTGCCTTCTTTAATAACCTGTTTCATGCTTTTACCAATTTCATAATGGTCCATCGATTCAAGTACAATAGATTTTGCTTGGTAAGGGCCATAGAAAAATGGATTAGACGGTCCATAAAGGGCTACGATAGGAACACCCTGACTAATGGCTACATGCATAGGTCCAGAATCATTCGTAATCAGTAAGTCACACCATTTCATGGCCGCAGCTAAAGGGCCCAATTTAAAAGCACCTGTAGCCACGATTGGCGACGTCTTCATCTGTTCTACAACAGGTTTTACCATGTCCAAATCCATGGGGCCCCCAAAGAATACTGTTTTATACCCTTTATTGCCAAAATAATCGGCTACATCCGCAAAACGCTCTGCAGGCCATCGTTTTTCAGGCACTGCACTACCGATATTAAAACCAATAATCTTATCTCGAGGCATAACGCCTTGGCTTTTATAAAAACGGAATACCTCGTCATTCCATTCCTTACTAGTCTCGATATGTAATCCGTGATTAGCTACGTCGGTGACGCCTAATTGCTCTAATACGTTAATGTACATATCAGCAGCATGACGTGTCTTGCGATCAAGACGGGTATATTTCGTCATAAATGGTCTAAATAGGAAATGACTCATCCCTGTCGTTACCTTACCGTGAATTTTCCATGCCAAATATGATGTACGTTCATTAGGATGCAGGTTGATAACGATATCTGGACGACCTTGGTCGTTAATGCGACGAGCGATTTCATTTAACCCTTTAATGCTATTATGACGTCCTTTTTTATCGACCGTAATCAAATCATCGATATAAGGATTGTATTTCATCACATCTTGTAACTTTTCATCAATCACATAGGTGATATGACTATGAGGTGCTGCTTTACGCAACACCTCTAGAAATGGAGTCGTTAATACTACATCACCTAAATGCATGAGAAAGGTTACGACAATACGTTTATAATCAAGTTCCATCATAAATCCTTTCTCAACATTTCAGAATACACATCCCATACCGCATCTACTGGAATTTGTGCCATACAGTCGGGATCATCTACTAGCGGCTGTTCAGGTGTAGCCTTAGATGTAGGGGAAATAATAAGATGCACATGACTGCCCCCATAAGGGCCCGTTCTATGCGGTGATGTCGTACCAAACAACGCGATTAATGGTTTCTTTAATGCATTGGCAATATGTAAAGGCCCCGTATCAGCGCTGATGAAATATGGCAGTGACGAATCAACTCGATTAACTCAGCCATGGTCGTTTGACCAACTAAATTAATGAGATTATCGCTCTTCACATAGTTTTCTATAAATTGACCTTTTTCACTATCATCAGGCGAACCTGCAATGACCACCTTTTTACCACTTTCACAAAGGCGAATACATAATTCACCAAAATTTAATAACGGCCATTCCTTAACAATCCATCGCGCACCAGGTACAACGACAACATAATCATCGGTTACACCTAGTTCGGATAGCCGGTTGCGAATCTTCCCTTCTGCTGCATGGTCATGAGGCATTGGGAATTCCACGCCATCCACTTCGCCACCTAAGGCACGTACCGTATCGAGATAGCGCTCAATAACGTGATCATATTTATGAGCTCCTACTAGAGCTTTATTAACTAATTGACTGCCCTCGCGAAGTTCCCAATAGCCATATTTCTCAGGAGAACCCGATAGTAGAGATACAATGGCACTTTTGGCGATACATTGTAAATCTAAGGTCATATCGAAATGACGACTATGTAGTTCTTTACGAAGATTCCATAAATAAGACGGCGATTTTAATTGTTTCTTATCGATGATAATTACTTCGTCCACCCAAGGGGTACCTGGCAAGAGGCTCGCAAATTGTTCATGTATGGCCCAGGTAATTTTTGCGTGCGGCAAATTTTGGCGCAATGCATATAATGTTGGCAATGCGTGAATGACATCACCTAAGGAACTCATTTTTATAATGAGTATATTGGAATAGTCCTTCATAATAACCCCTCTATGAACGAAGAATACACACAAATGTGGTTCATTCAAAAATTAATGATTTAAAATCTTTTTCATGAAATGTAATAGATTGGATTCTGTAAACAGATATCCCTTTACCCCTGCAGCCTCAGCAGCATCTACATCACGTTGGCTATCACCGATGAGAAAGCTATGTTCAACATCAACATCAAAATCCTTGATAGCTTGCAAAATCATACCAGGCTTTGGTTTACGACAATTACAATCGACGGCATAGCGTTCTACAGTGCCATCCTTGTGATGTGGGCAATAATAGAAATGTAAAATAGGTGCACCTGCTTTAAACAGTTCATTCCCCATATAATCATGTAGGATTTGTACATCGGTTTCCTTATAATAACCTCGTGCCACACCACTTTGGTTTGTTACGACTATAAGTTCATAACCAGAATCATGGGCTAATTTCAATGCTTCTTTTGCACCATCAACCCACTGTAGATCCGCTATCTTATAGAGATAGGAAACATCCTTGTTGATAACCCCATCTCTATCGAGGAATAACACCTTTTTCATACTGCATCCTTTACAATTATCAAAGAATTGACATTAATCTATCACAACAAATTAACGCAAGTAACCTTCGTTATTATCTAATAATTCACAATATTCTTTTACGGCATCAGCTAATGGCGTAAAGCCCTTATCATAGCCAGCAGCCATCAATTTAGTCGTGTCTGCTTCAGTAAAGCTTTGGTATTTACCAATCAACACTTCTGGGAACGGAATGTATTCAATGCGACCTTTACCATTATAGTCAATAACAGCTTGCATGAATTCATTGAAGCTATGTGCATGACCTGTACCGCAGTTGAATGTACCAGAAATTTCAGGATGTTCCCAGAAATAGAAGTTTACATTCACCACGTCTTTTACATAGATGAAATCACGTGTTTGACCACCATTTTCATAGCCATCTGTGCCTTCAAACAAATTGATAACGCCTGTTTCTTGGTTTTTATAGAACATTTGGCGTACAAGAGATGCCATTTTATCCTTATGTGCTTCATTAGGACCAAATACATTAAAATAACGTAAACCTACCACTTGCGCTGTATATTCGCCTTCAAATTTACGTACATGTCGGTCAAATAATAGCTTAGAATATGCATACGGATTCAACGCTTCTTCTGCTTCTGGCGTTTCAACAAAGCCATTTGTACCATTGCCATACGTAGATGCAGAGGATGCATAGATAAATGGAATAGCACGATCTTGGCAATAGTGGAATAGATTTTTGGAACCTTCGTAGTTGTTCTTCATCATATATTTGCCATTGTATTCCATCGTATCTGCACATGCACCTTCATGGAAAATGACTTCAATAGGACCTACATTGAATGTGCCGTCTGCAATGGCAGCATCAAAATCATCACAGTCAATGTAATCTAAATAATCTAAATTTGGAGATTGCGAATTTTACGACCATCTGTTAAATCATCAACGATTAAAATATCATTGCGACCGCGTTCGTTTAAGGCTTTCACAATATTACTACCAATAAAACCGGCACCACCAGTTACAATAATCATAATTTCCCCTCCTTAGCCATCGTAGCTATTTTCTTTACGATATCCGATGTAGAGTATCCTTCTTTAAATGAAAGTACCTCTACTTCATCTACAGATTCTCTACCAACGATATCCTCTTTTTTATAATCGCCGCCCTTAACAAGAATATTAGGGCGTAAGTACGCTAATAATTCGGCAGGTGTATCCTCCTCAAAAAGGACGACACCATCTACACATTGTAAGGCACTTAATAAGGCCGCTCTATCCTCTTCGAATACAATAGGTCTTGTTTCACCTTTTAAACGTCTAACAGACGCATCAGAGTTAAGTCCAATAATGAGGTGAGCACCAAGTTGTGCCGCCTCTTGTAAATACGTAATGTGCCCTCGATGCAGAATATCAAAGCAACCATTTGTAAATACAACGGTTTCGTCCATGCTTTGCCATTTATCGATTAACGCCTTCATTTCTTCTTTCGTATATAAAGGACTAGATGTTGTCAATTGGCGTACAGAGCGCCATAACTCAATCAACTCTTGGCGATGGATTGGATATGTTCCCACCTTAGATACGACGATACCAGCAGCGCCATTAGCGATATGTAGGGCCAAACGCATGGATAAACCACTGGCTAAGCATGAAATCATCATAGCTACGACCGTATCACCAGCGCCACTCACATCAAATACATCCTGTTGTGTTGCTGGATTATGCCAAGTTCTACCATCCTTAGCCACAACGGTAATGCCCTTTGCGGAACGAGTACCGATAATATATTTAATATTAACCTTATTAAGTACCTCCTTAGCCGCCTCGATAACAGATGCATCATCATTCGGAATCACACGACCTAAGGATTCACCCAATTCTTTTACATTCGGTGTAATACATGTAGCACCATCATATTTGGACCAATCAGCACCCTTAGGATCTACGATGGTCTGTACTTGATACGTGTTCGCCAACTTGAATACATGTTGCAACAATGTCGGTGTGCATACGCCTTTTCCATAATCGGATATGACGATGCCTTGTAATCCACGTTGACAAAGCTCTTCTAGCCAACTGATTAATTGTTCTTCTTCAGCAGCTGTAATAGGTGTAATCGTTTCAAAATCGAGGCGCATCATTTGCTGACGGTCACCTAAAATACGCATTTTAGTAATCGTTGACCGACTTTCATCATGAATGAGGCCAGATGTATCAATATGATAAGCAGCCAATAAGTTATCGAGCACTCTACCATGGTCATCGACACCAGCTACGGCCCCTAAATAGACATGGCAATCGAGATTGGCTAAGTTAGACGCTACGTTACCTGCCCCGCCAAGCACTTCTTTCACAGAGGATACGCGATTGACCGGCACAGGAGCCTCTGGTGAAATACGGCTCACATCGCCAAATACATAACGATCCACCATAACATCACCGATAACTGCAATGTTTAGTTCGATAATGAATTTGTCAAAAACTCATTCACTGTTTTTGTAATCATAGGTCCCCTTTCAAGAAATCTGTGATTTCTTCCCTATCTCGATTAATAATCTTCTTCAATAAGTTCGCAAATGATATGACCAGCTAAAATATGCATTTCTTGAATACGCGCTGTAACAGTACTTGGAATAGCTAGTGTAAGATCGCATAATTCTGCCAATTTACCGCCACCTTCACCGGTGAAAGCAATCGTGTGCATACCTGTATTTCGTGCCATTTCCACGGCTTTCACAACATTTTTTGAATTACCCGATGTAGAAATACCGATAAGTACATCCCCAGAACGGCCTAAGCCTTCAACTTGACGCGCAAACACTGCATCATAGTCATAATCATTGGCAACAGCTGTCAAAATAGATGTATCTGTGGTAAGCGCAATGGATGCAAGAGAGCGGCGTTCTTTTTTAAAACGTCCAATAAGTTCTGCTGCAAGATGTTGAGAATCCGCAGCGGAACCACCATTACCACAGAATAAAATTTTATTGCCACTATTCAAAGCCACAATACAGCGGTTAGCAATTTCTTGAATAACATCCATCTGATCCATTGTTTTACTAAACACATCAAGATGGTCTGTAAATCGATCCGCAATGATTGGATTTATATCTGTCATTATAAAATCTCCTTTAGTAGGCGATCCGCGTTTTTCCAAAATAGTTTTTCCGTTTGTTCTTCTGAAAGCCCGGCGCCTCTAAATGCATCATACAAACGATGCATATCTGAAATATCCTCAATTTCTGTATTTGGCTTGATACCATCAAAATCAGTGCCTAGAGCGATTACATCTTCACCGCCCTTATTGATGATATACAATCCGTGCTCACAATATCATCGATGCGACTGATAGATGAGGTACCTAAGAAGGATTGAGCAAAGTTCAAACCTATAACGCCACCCTTTTCACCAATTAAACGGATCAAGTGGTCCGGCAAATTACGACGATGGGCTGTCACTTCTCGCGCATTAGAATGAGATGCAATAAAAGGCACATCAAGAATATCGCCTAATTGTTCTGTTCCCCCATCATTAAGATGAGAACAATCAACAATCATGCCTAATTCTTGCATCCGTTCTACAAATGCAATGCCTGTTTCTGTCAATTTCTTATGAGAATCTCCAGTATTAGGTTCCCCCAATTCATTAGGATAGTTCCAGGTCAATGTAATAAGTCGAACACCATCAGCGTAAGCCTTGTCTAACTTAGCTAAATCGCCTCCAAGGACTCCCCCTTCTTCAATGGATAATAAAGCAGCTACTTTATGATTTTCATAACACGCTGTAATATCATCATAAGAACGCACATGACTGATATAGTCGCTATATTTTTGTATCTGACTATCGAACAATTGGCGCATAGATTCATATCTACCATACGAATCGTCTTGTTCTTCTAAGTCTACAAATAATGCAAAATCCTGCAATCGACTATGCCCTTTGATAAGGCGCTCAATATCAATTTTCCAGTTATTAGAAAATAAATCACCATCATGAGGGTGGTCGATTAATTGCATTATCGTATCACAATGTAAATCAATCATATATTCACGCTATTTCTTTGCTTTTTTAGCATCTAATTTTTTTAATGCTTTAAGTTCAGCCATAAAGCTGTCAATATTATCAAACTTGCGATATACTGAAGCAAAACGTACATAGGCAACTTGGTCAATATCTTTTAACTGTTGTAATACAAGTTCACCAATACGATCTGTAGAAATCTCTTGATTTACTTCATTGCGAATGTCTCGCTCTACATTATTGACCACTTCTTCCATAACGGACATAGGTACTGTTCGTTTGTCACAAGAACGCAACAAGCCATTTAACAATTTACCACGGTCAAACAATTCACGGCGACCATTCTTCTTTGCTACCATGAGTGGTACTTCTTCGATGATTTCATAAGTAGTAAAGCGGCGTCCACAATTAATACACTCCCGACGACGACGGATACTATTTCCTTCATCTGTCGTTCTTGAGTCTGTTACCTTCGTGTCTGTATGTTGGCAATAAGGACATCTCATTAGCTAATACTCCTTTCTAATCAGTCAGTAATCATGAAAAAGGCACAATACGCCTATTTTCTTATACCTTATATAGTACCATATTTAGTAGGAAAAGTCCCCCATATAATACAAAAGAGTATTATATGGGGGACTTTTTTATGCACTTACGTGCTAAATCGTATGAAATTAACGTTTAATAGCATCTTCAATGTGTAACAAGCAATCACCAGATTCGATACGGCTGCCTTCACGAACAAGAATTTCTTCAACGATACCACCGATAGGAGCTGTAATTGTTGTTTCCATCTTCATAGCTTCTGTTACGATTAATGGTTCACCTTTAGTTACGGATTGACCTTTCTTAACTAGAATCTTAACAACAGAACCAGACAACGTAGCACCAATTTCACCAGGGTTGGATTCATTTACTTTACGACGAACAACGCCAGTTGTTTTAGCATGTTTATCATGAACTTTAATAGCACGAGGTTGACCATTAAATTCAAAGAGAACAACGCGATTACCATCTTCATCAGGATCGGATACACCATTCATCTTGATAATTAATGTTTTACCTTTTTCAATAGTAACTTGAATTTCTTCACCACGTTTCATACCAAAGAAGAATGTTGGTGTATCTAATACAGATACATTACCAAAGTCTTTAGTAAATTTAGTGTAGTCTTTAAATACTTTAGGATACAAGCAGTATGCACTTACATCTTCATCAGTAGTATTGGCACCCATTTCGCTTAATTCATTACGAACATGTTCGAAATCAGTTGGAGGTAATACAGCACCAGGACGAACAGTAATAGGGCGAGCACCTTTCAAGATGATTTTTTGAAGTTTTTCAGGGAACCCTTGATATGGTGTACCTAGACGACCTTCGAAGAATTCTACTACTGATTGAGGGAAATCAAGAGTATCACCTTTTTCATAGATATCTTTTTCAGTCAAATTATTTTGTACCATGTACAATGTCATATCACCAACGACTTTAGAAGAAGGTGTTACCTTGATGATATCACCAAACATCATATTAACTTGGTGATATACTTTTTTAATGTCTGTCCAACGATCACCAAGTCCAACCATTTTAGCTTGTTGTTGCAAGTTGGAATATTGACCGCCTGGCATTTCATGTTGGTATACTTCTGTATTTGGATATTTTTCAGCTTTATCAACGCCTCTGTAGTAAGGACGAATACTACCGAAGTAATGAGACATTTCTTCCATGTAATCAATATTCATTTGTGGTTGACGTTCAGTACCAGCTAAAGCGTAATACATAGAATTCATGCTTGGTTGGCTAGTACCATTAGCAAATGCAGAATATGCTAAGTCAATAACGTCAACACCAGCATCTACAGCACGTCCATAAGAATAAATCGTATTGCCAGAACCTTCATGGGAATGCAAATGAATTGGTACTGTCACAGCGTCTTTCAAAGCGGATACTAAGTTGTATGCAGCTTGAGGTTTCAACAAACCAGCCATATCTTTAATAGCGATTATGTTGGCACCAGCATTTTGCAATTCTTTAGCCATTTTTACATAGTAATCAAGATTGTATTTAGGACGATTACTATCGAGGATATCGCCTGTGTAGCACAATGCAACTTCAGCAATCTTATTTTGATTGCGAACTTCATCGATAGCAACCTTCATATTGTCAAGGCTATTCAAACTATCAAATACGCGGAATACGTCGATACCATTTTTAGCGGACAATTGAATGAAGTTACGAACTACATTATCAGGATAGGATGTATAACCAACGGCATTAGCACCGCGAATCAACATTTGAAGCAATGTATTAGGCACTTCGCGACGGAACATGCGCAAACGTTCCCATGGATCTTCGTGCAAGAAGCGATAGGATACGTCAAATGTTGCACCGCCCCAACATTCTAAGGAGAATAGATTTGGTACACCTTTAGCGGCATCGCCAGCTACGCGTGCCATATCGATGGTACGCAAACGTGTAGCAAATAAGGATTGGTGAGCATCACGCCATGTTGTATCTGTAAAGAATACTTGTTTTTGGTCAGCCAACCATTTACTGAAGCCTTCTGGACCTAATTCGTCGAATTTTTGTTTTGTACCAGGTGCTGGAGATACATCTAGTTTAGATGGCAATTGCATTGGTTCAAAATCAGGCACCTCTTGAGGGCCTGCACCGGAGTAACCATTGATTGTAGTATCCGCAATGTAGCGAAGCAATTTAGTACCACGGTCACGATCTGGTTTTAATTCGAATAATTCAGGATGGTCTTCAATGAAGTTAACTGTGTAGTTACCACTTTGGAATTCAGGATTTTCAAGAACGTTAATCAAGAAGTGAATGTTTGTTTTAACGCCACGAATACGGAATTCTTTCAAGCAACGAAGCATTTTACGAATGGTTTCTTCATTGTTAGGACCGAATGCAGTAGCTTTTACAAGCAAGGAATCATAATAAGGTGTTACTACAGCGCCTGTGAAAGCATTACCGGAGTCTAATCGGATACCAAAACCGCCGGAACTACGATATGCCAAGATTTTACCAGTATCTGGCATGAAGTTGTTCTTAGGATCTTCTGTAGTGATACGACATTGAATTGCAGTACCTTTACAAGGAATTTCATCTTGTTCAGGAATGCCTACTTCTGGACTGTGCAAATCATAGCCTTCAGCGATACGAATTTGAGAATGAACAATATCGATGTCCGTAATCATTTCTGTTACGGTATGTTCTACTTGGATACGAGGATTAACTTCGATGAAATAGAAGGAACCATCAGCAGTTACCAAGAATTCAACAGTACCAGCATTAACGTAGCCAACATTTTTCATGATTTTAACAGCTGCGTCACAGATACGTTTACGAGTTTCTAAAGGCAATGCAAAAGCTGGTGCCATTTCAACAACTTTTTGGTGACGACGTTGTACAGAGCAGTCGCGTTCATGTAAATGAACGACATTACCATGTTCATCACCTAAGATTTGAACTTCAATATGTTTAGGTTCAACGATGAGCTTTTCTACATATACATCATCATCACCAAATGCTGCTTTAGCCTCGGATTTAGCGCGGTCATAAGCATCCCGTAGATCTTCTTTGCGGTGAACTTCGCGCATACCACGACCGCCACCACCGTTTACGGCTTTAATCATCAACGGATAGCCGTGAGTTTCAGCAAATTCTTCTAATTGTGCAAAATCACGCAATGCCCCATCAGAACCTGGAATCATTGGAATGTCTGCCAATTTAGCTTGTATACGAGCATTAACCTTGTCGCCGAACATATTCAAATGTTCTACGTGTGGACCAATGAAAATGATGCCTTCTTCACCGCAACGACGAGCGAACTCTTCGTTTTCGGATAAGAAACCATAGCCAGGATGGATAGCATCAATGTCATGCTCTTTAGCAATGCGGATGATATCTTCAATATCCAAATAGGCATCAACTGGTTTTTTACCTTCCCCAACCAAATATGCTTCATCAGCTTGGTTGCGGTGCAAGGACAATGTGTCTTCTTTAGAATAGATAGCTACTGTTTTAATACCCATTTCGTTACAAGCACGAAATACACGAATTGCGATTTCGCCACGATTGGCTACCAAAACGGATTTAATTTTCTTCATAATTGCCTCCTACCGAGTCCTATCGAATGATAGATTTGTGTGCATTGATATACATTGTTTACGTGTATATCGAAATACATGTTTTACTTAAACATTTATCACTTTTTTTGATATCCGACTATGAATCAAATATACTTCTATTATACAATAATTTTTCAGATATTAAAAGCATTAATCATCAATATGATTATATTTATAAATTATATAACTTAATATAGAAATTATTCTATTCATTAATTTTTTTCATATGTATTTTTTTACATACACCGGATGTGGAATAAGATTATATTTATGTAATTTATTCATCGCCTAAGAAATGTTGCATTAAATGATTCAATTGTTCTTGATCACGAGCCCCCATCGTTTCAACAGCGGAATGCATAGCCAATAATGGTAAGCCAATGTCCATCGTCCGCATTGGTAACATAGCTGATGAAATAGAACCTACAGTTGAGCCGCCCGGAATATCAGAACGATTAACATAAATTTGGTAGGCTACATTAGCTTCCTCACAAAGGCCTTTCACAATGGCAATAGCCTTTGCATCGCCTGCATAAGATTGGCTACAGGCCTGTTTTAATGTAACGCCTCCATTGAGTACCGGAAAATTGGTAATATCATTTTTCTCTGGATAATTTGGATGCAATCCATGGGCTACATCAGATGAAATCATGAAGCCACGAGCCACATCTAAATCCATATCATCACGGCTTAATCCTAAACTACGATACACACGTTCTAATAAGTTTGGCAATAACATTCCTGCTCCGCCTTGTTTAGTACGGCTACCCACCTCTTCATTGTCGAATAGGATTGCACAGCGAATACCGTCAACTTTATTTTTCTTTGCCTCTACAATACCCGCGAGAACACCGAAGCAAGACGTTAAATTATCAAGTCTTGGAGAACTAATGAAATCGAAATCTGTACCAACTAATGCACCTTCTGTTACAGGATAGAGTGTAATTTCATAGGATAGAATTTCAGATGAATCACAATTAATCTCGTCTGCTAAAAATTGATTCCATACCTCTTCCTCAGATTTTGTCGTATCTCCATCTGGTTTCATCATGATGATAGGTAACATTTCTTTTTGGCGATTTAAGGCTACCCCATCATTCACACTACGGTTCATATGAATCGCTAAATTAGGAATAATAGCGATTGGCCGCTTCGTATCAAATAGAACAGAATCAACATCATATGAATTTTCACCCTTTAAGACAACTGTTCCAGCGGCCCCTAAAGGTCGATCTAACCAAGTATTTTTGAATTAATCCACCATACATCTCAACATTGAGCTTTGTATACCCTTTTACATCAGTAATAGGATTTGGCTTGACCCGTATAGCAGGAAAATCTGTATGAGCCGATGCAATGCGTAAGGAATGACGATAGTCCTCGCCTATGTGAAAGGCAAATAATGTCGTACCAAATACATTAACCACATAATTTCCAGATGTTAGATTCCAAGGTTCTTCTAAGGATAACTCTGTAAATCCTGCATCTAATAATAGTTGCAAACTAGTGTCTACCGTATGATACGGAGATGTACATCCTTTGATATATTTTATTAATTGAGGATTATCAAATTTCATATGACCTCCTACTTAATTATTACATGCAAATTGTTATGTAATATACATAATCTATTGCCATTGTATCACAAAAACGCCGTCCCACAAGGGACGGCGTCATGTATACATAATCGTATACGTTTATGTAATTGTGTTTTACCACATACCAATTGCTTTCATCCAGATAGAACCTAATCCTACAAAGATGATTAAGTTGATAACAGATGAAAAGAAACCGAGTTTCCACCATGTGTTTTGAGGAACATATCCAGTGTTGAAGATTACTGGAGAAGGACCTGCTGCATAGTGAGTCAAGGACATACACAAGTTAGATGTGAATGCAATCATCAACAATGTCAACATTGGTGGTGCACCTGCGGAAATCGCAATAGCAGAGAATGCTACGAACATGGCAGAAATATGTGCTGTTAAGGATGCGAATACATAGTGGGAATATGTATTAATAAGTACAGCTATAACGAAGGCAATAATCCAAGATCCTTCTGGGATATAACCGCCTACAAGCACTGTAGCCCATTTGATGAAGCCCAATTTAGACAAGAATCCGGCAAAGCCCATCAATGTACCCATCCAAACCAATGTATCCCAAGCACCTTTTTCACTTTTAACATCGTCCCAAACAAGAACGCTAGTAGCAAGCAAAATAGAAATACCTAAGAATGCAACAGTGGTAGCATCAATTTTTGTGAATTGAGAGGTAGCCCATAACACTAACGCTAAAACGAATACGCCTAGCATAACCCATTCTTGGAACGACATTTTACCAAGGCCTTTTAGCTCTTCGCGAATCATTTGTTGTGCTTCACGAGCATCTTTAATTTCAGGTGGGTATACTTTATAAATGAAATACGGCATAATGATTAATGCAATGATACCAGGAACAATGGCTGCCATAGCCCAATCCCCCCAAGTAATGCCAATTCCAAAGGATTGAAGTGCCAATGCAGCAACCAATGTATTACCCGCCATAGATGTTTGGAACATAGCAGATGTAATCGTATTGACTTGATAAATAGATTGCATCAAGAAGGAACCAATCTTACGAGGACCATCTTGTGGTTCAGAGCCGAACGCTTTTGCCAAACTTGTCGTAATTGGCATGATAACACCGCCCACACGAGCTGTATTAGATGGTGTGGCAGGCGCCAAAATCAAATCAGATAAAGCTAAAGCATAAGATAGGCGCAAAGAACTGCTACCAAATGCAGCAATCAAGTTATAAGCAATACGTTTACCCAAACCAGTCTTAATAAAACCACGAGAGAATAAGAAGGCCCCAACAATTAACCAAATAGCAGAATTCGCAAAGCCAGAAATAGCTTCACCAATTTTCAATGTACCTGTGAGTGCAGCCACAGTGATAACAACGATAGATACACCACCAATTGGTAATGGCTGAGTAATAAAGCCTACGATGGTAGCAACAAAGATGGCGAATAAGTGCCAAGACTGAGGTGTTAAACCCTCTGGTGTTGGGATAAACCACAGGCCTATACCAAAGACCGCTGGAATAATCCAGTTCAATAGTTTTTTCATACACATACCTCCTACATAGGAAAAAAATTAAACTTTGTATGAAAAAAGCTGTGCATCTAAAACTATGCACAGCTTTCATCGTCATATATATCCTATTCAGGCAAAGATACATCCTCTAAATTTGTTTTGTCGATAGACTCAATATCACCTTTATCGCATAAATTTGCAATATTTGGATCGATTGGTAAACGGCTTAACAATAATAGTCCATATTTTTGAAGAATTTCTTCAATATGGCTTTCACCAAAGATTTGATAATCCTTACCATTATCTGGACAATGGAAGTACGAATAGTTTTCTACTACACCGATGATAGGCACTTGCATTAAATCAGCCATTTTAACTGCTTTTTCAACAATCATAGATACCAAGTCTTGAGGAGATGTAACAATGATAATACCATCCAATTTCAAGGATTGATATACAGTAATTGCTACGTCACCTGTTCCTGGTGGCATATCAACGAATAAATAATCGATGTCTTTCCAAATAACATCACTGTAGAATTGTTTACAACATTGCCTAGAATAGGACCACGCCACAATACAGGATCTGTATCATTTTCAAGCAGCAAATTAACAGACATTACATCAATGCCATATTGCTTAGTTTTAACAGGATACATACCAACTTCGTCAGCGTAAGCCTTTTCTTTGATACCAAACATCTTAGGAATGGATGGACCAGTAATATCAGCATCAAGAATACCTACTTTATAACCTTTACGAGCCATCGTTAAGGCCATCAAGCTTGTAACGGAGGATTTACCTACACCACCCTTACCGGATACAACACCGATAACATGTTTAACGGAACTCAATTCATGCAATGGCGCCGTCATATCTTGAGGCTGTTGTGCACCACCGCAACCTGCGGATTTGGATGGACAACTATTGCAATCACTACTGCTGCTACCGCAACCCATAGTAAACACCTACTTTCTTCGAGGACTTCCCTCAACAATATATAGTTAGAAAATTATTATCTCATTGTAAATATCGTTCATTGTGAAAGCTCTTTCTACAACTAACACATCATATATTTACAGTGTTATTGTATCATGGTAGTTTAATAATTTTCAATATACCTATACGCTTTAAACGACTAAATTATTCACCACAATAGTCCTTTGTAAGAGCACAGAGGATTTCCATCCCCTTTTCAATTTCTGGAATTGTTGGCACCGTATAGCTCAAACGGAATGCATGACCGTTTTGTACGCCATCAGCTGCAAAGGCACCACATTTAATAATACCTACATTTTTATCCATGCACGCTTCAAAGAATTCATCACAATCAACAGTATCAGGCATTGTCATCCATGCAAACATACCGCCTGTAGGTTGCGTCAAATGAACCTTAGAACTGCCCTTTTCTTTAAATACACGCATCATAGCATCACATTTAGATTTATATACCTTCCGTACATTTTCTAAATGTGCATCATAATCGATATGGTCTAGTACGTGTGCTACCACCTTCTGTGTAACTAGTGGCATTTGTCCAGCCGTATTATTTTTAAGTGCCTGAATAGTACCGATAACATCTTCTGGGCCCAACAAGAAACCAACGCGCAAGCCTGCCGATAATGTTTTAGAATAGGATCCGGCATAGAGAACACGGTTTTCCGTATCAAAGGATTTAAAAGTCGGTACATGTTCACCAGCAAAACGGATTTCACCATATGGATCATCTTCATAAATGAATAAATCATATTTAGATGCAATAGCGTAAATCTCTTTACGACGCTCTAAAGGCATAGTAATACCTGTTGGATTTTGGAAATTAGGAATTAAATAGATATATTTTCCCTTACCAGATTGAGCTGCCTTTTCCAACTCACTTGGAATCATACCGAATTCATCAGTTTTGATGCCGACTGCCTTAGCCCCCATATTGCGTACAGAATTGATAGCACTTGTGAAAGTATAATCGTCCATGTACACTTCATCGCCAGGTTCACATACAGTAATAGGTACCAAGCCCAATAGTTGACCAGCCCCATTAGAAATGATTAGACCTTGGCCGTCTAAATTCATATGGTGAACTTTCGATAAACGTTGTAAGGTCAATTCTGCTAATCGCGCATCCCCTTGCATCGGACCATATTGTAATAAACCCATAGGATTATCATGAACGATGAAATCAAAGGCATCTTCGATAACTTTCACAGGAATTGCCTCTGGTGCTGGATTACCAATACCAAAACTGATAAATCCAGGTACACCCACACCACGTTCAAATACTTCACGGATGAAATTAGGCCCTTTTAATATTACGCGTTCAGGAAGTGAAACTCATAGTATCGCCTCTTTTATTTTAATTACATAGAAATACATGTTTATTAAGCATTAGGATCATGTTCTCGTTCTGCATTACGTTTATTAATATATCGTTTATATACCTTCCATAAAATGAAATATACAATGGCTGCTACGACAACAATAATGCCAAGACGGCCCATATTCTCTTGGAAGTTGACAATATCTGTGCCAATAGCAACTTCAAGGGCTGTAGACGGAAATTTACCAATTAAATTTGCTAAAATATAGTCACGCGGTTTAATCTTACTGATAGCCCCTAGCGCAGTGATGACACCAGATGGAAAATAAGGTAATGATCTAGCAAATAACATGACCACAAAACCATTATTACCGGAAAAATCATCAACCTTCATCAATGTGGTACTCTTAGAAATTAGCTTATCCGCCGCATCTCGTAAGAAATAACGCATAATATAAAAGCTGATGACTACACCAATGGTTTCAGCGAGCCATGAAATAATAATGCCAGGCCACATGCCAAACACAAGACCATTCGCTGTGGAAATAAAGATGGATGGCAAAAACCCTACAGCATTGACAAAAATATCAAGGAACATACTTACCACCATGGCCATAGGACCATAGCCTTGAATATACTCGGCAATTTCCTCCATAGAACCACTCGTTGCTAGATGCCACATGGTGGGATAAAATGTAGGATCTACAATATTAATGATGATAAGTAGTACGACAAATAATATGCCTGCTATTACCTGCACCAAGCCTTCACCAGAAGGCGAAAATTTTCGTTCTTTCATAGTTACCTCGTTTAATAAAACTAGTACTATTATAGCACGGATTCTATAGAGACTGCATAATTAAGTATATTTTAGAAAATAATAAATTTTATCATTACAAAATTAGCATATATACTCATAAGAGTTGTATAATACAAATATATTCTAGTTCATTACGAAAGAAGGTTTACTATGATACAAGTTGGTCAATCTGCGACAGCAACAGTTACAGTTACAGAATCTAATATTGCAAAAACAATGAAGTCTGGTTCTCTTGAGGTATTCGCTACTCCTGCTATGTGTGCACTTATGGAAGAAGCTGCACAAGCAGCGGTACAACCAGAATTAAATGATGGTGAAGGCACGGTAGGCATCTCCCTATCCATTAGCCATGATGCTCCCTCCCCTATGGGTACTACAATTACAGCCACTGCTACAGTAACAGCTGTGGAAGGGCGAAAAATCTCCTTTGCCATCGAAGCATCCGATGGTGTTGGAATTATTGGTAAAGGCACACATGAACGATTTGTCATTAACAATGAGAAATTTATGACTAAGGTCAGTGCACGAAAAGCATCAAACTAAATCGATAGTTCCAATCAAATAAATTCTATAAGCGCAAACATCCTCCACAATCTTCTGATTATGGAGGATGTTTTAATAGTATATTATTTTATATTACTTAAAGATTAGCAAATCTTAACTACCCAACCTTCTGGAGCTTCGATTTCGCCATGTTGGATACCAAGTAATGTATCATATAATTTTTTAGTTACAGGGCCCATATCATCCATACCAGCTGGTACATTAATAGTGCCTTCTGGAGTATCGATTTGACCTACTGGAGAAATAACAGCTGCTGTACCACAAAGACCAATTTCTGCAAAGTCTTTTAGTTCATCTTTATGAACAGGGCGATTTTCTACAGTCATACCAAGATAATGTTCTGCTACATACATCAAAGAACGACGTGTAATGGATGGCAAAATACTATCGGATTTAGGTGTTACTAATTTACCATCTTTAGTGATGAAGATAAAGTTCGCACCACCAGTTTCTTCTACATGTGTACGAGTAGCCGCATCAAGGTACATGTTTCTGCATAACCTTTGTTATGAGCATCAGTGATAGCATACAAACTCATAGCATAGTTTAGACCAGCTTTGATGTGACCAGTACCATGAGGTGCTGCACGGTCAAAATCAGTAATGCGGATTTTAATTGGTTTTGCGCCACCTTTAAAGTAAGGGCCTACTGGTGTAGTAAATACGCGGAATTGATATTCGTCAGCTGGTTTTACACCGATAACAGAGTTTGTGCCCATCATATAAGGGCGAATATAAAGGCTAGCACCATGACCATAAGGAGGCACAAAGTCTTTATTTGCTTTTACAACTTCTTTTACAGCTTCAAGGAAGCGTCCTTCAGGTAATGTAGGCATTACAAGGCGTTCACAAGATTGATTCAAACGCTCTGCATTAAGATCTGGGCGGAAGCATACAATGTGACCATCTTTAGTGTAGTATGCTTTTAAACCTTCGAATACAGTTTGTGCATATTGGAATACACCTGCACATTCATTAAGGGTAACGTTAGCATCAGTAATTAATCCGCCTTCGTCCCATTTACCATCTTTATATGTAGTCAAATAACGGTAGTCGGTTTCTACATAACCAAAACCGAGATTATCCCAATCGATATTCTTGCTCATAACAATGACCTCCATGCTTATTAATATACTTATAATCTTAACACTATGAGCAAGTTATTTCAACATATTCTATAGAGGACAGAAGTTTATCTATAATAAATTTAGTTCGTTTCAGATCATAAGGTACGTCGTAACGCGTATGATATGAAATAGATTCTACACGACCAGTACGAACCGCATTATCGGATCCAAACGGAACTTTACAATATCCCCTTCATATATATCATTTCTATCAGTACGATAATAAAATTCCTGGTTTATCTTAAAAATATATACAGAACAATACGTATAAATCCTTCTATTAGATGTATGATTTGATTGTAAAAACTCTTGTAAAGATTTATCTCTTGTGTGAGCATGTATAAAATTAATTAGATTTTTATACCAAGTGGGCACATACTGATCAGTTACATTCCCTATAAACAATGTATCCTCTTTATGCGTCCATTTAATACGTACTGTTACTATACCACCACGAGCAGGATCTCTATCAAGGTCATGACTTTCACTAAGACTAAAGGAGTCTAGACTATATAACGTTTCGCCAATGTGAAAGTCAATATCTTGCTTCAATTGATGAATCATTTGATTATCTACATACTTGCTATGACTATGGCTAGAGTGACCAAATTGCTTACTATTACAATCAATGGAAATAGACGGCTCATTCCAATTAAAATTCAATGTATTTACGTCACCATATTCTTGGTACATATTTTTTTGCACTTCAATATGAATCTCTTGAATTCTATCTTTTTCTCGATTTCCATCAAATAAAAGTAATGTAGGTATACCTAGCATTTGTCTGAATAGTATAGACATGGCCCTCAGGGTATTATCAAAAGGAAATTCATATATAAATTCCTGATTCTCAGTGTTGATGAGCTGCACTTGGACAGCACACTCATCCTCATCATATAGCTCAATATTATCGGAAAATCTACGCCCCATAAGCTCTAATAGATATTGTTTTTTAGATTCATCAATTGAGTACTCCTTAGTAGTTAAGGATTCTATTTTCCCCTCTACAGGTTTCGAGATATGCTCCCATTTAATGCCATAGGTAACACTAATAGCTTCTTTAATAGAAATATGTTGTATCTCTCCAATATAGTAATCTTTACGATTTAATTTTACTTCTCTTGGAACGGATTCTGGTAAATCACCATACCAACTACCAGTACTTATAATGTCACAAGATGCTACTGTACCTATAAATTTATCTGTCACATTTCTATGCATATACATAGGGACTCCTCCTTTTATTACTTTTTTCAAAGTATATCAAATAGGATGTGACAAAAATGCCTCTATACAATTATTTCGTCAAAATTATTTTTTACATTACGATTTATATTATAATTAACTTAACAACCTAATGTATAAGGAGGTATCTATTATGAAAGAATCTATTAACCCTAAACTTATTACTAATCCTAACAATATAATTTGTATAGGCCTTAATTATGCAGACCATATAGAAGAAACTAGTCTTGCTACACATGATTTTCCGGAAATCTTTATGAAAACATCTAATGCATTGGCATCACATCAAGATATAGTTCCCATTCAAGATGAAAACCTTCATTATGATTACGAAGGAGAGCTAGTCATTGTTATTGGTAAGGCGGGTAAAAATATATCTCGCGACCAAGCTAAAGAACATATCTTAGGATATACCATAGGTAATGATGTATCAGCTCGAACCTTACAATTTAGAGGTACACAATGGATTTTAGGTAAATCACTAGATAACTTTGCCCCAATCGGTCCTGTTATCGTATCACCTGACGATTTTGATTTTGAAAATGCTACCATTACCACAACAGTAAATGGTGAGGTGCGTCAACAAGCTAAATTAGAACAAATGCTATTTAAACCAGATGCAATCATAGAGTTTGTATCTCAGTATATTACACTACAAGAAGGTGATATTATCTTTACCGGTACACCTAGCGGCGTTGTGCTAGGTAAGAATGAAAGTAAATATTCTTGGCTAAAACCAGGTGATACTGTAACCGTTACCATCACTGGCATTGGTACATTGGAAAATACATTTATCTAAACTTACATAACATATTAAAAGAGATTATCCCTATGTATAGCACTATGCACAAAGATAATCTCTTTTTATTTCGTTATTTATGTTCTGCTTCGAGTTCTAGTAGATATCTCTTTCGATTAAGACCGCCTGCATAGCCAGTCAATTTTCCATTACTACCAATCACACGATGACATGGAATAATGATAGATATAGGATTATGACCTACGGCACCGCCTACAGCTTGGGCAGAGAATGTTTCTTTGCCTTGTTTTTCAGCAATCTGCTTGCCAATTTCTCCATAGGTTATTGTTTTACCATAGGGGGTAGTTTGTAATATAGACCATACAGATTTACGGAACTCAGTTCCTTCTAGTTGTATCGGTGGCGTAATAAATGGTTTTTGTCCTTTAAAATATTGATCTAGCCACATAATGGTCACTTCAAAAGGGCCAGTTTTTTGTTCAATATACTCCGCATCATCATAACTAGGTGCATGAGCTTCATCAACGAAAAATAAATCTGTTAAATACGTTAATGTACCAAGCATTATCATCGTTCCTAACGGACTTTCATAGGTGTATTTATAATTCATAATACATTAACTCCTTATTAAACCAATAAATCTTGTGATACTTGTTGTATATCATTATTAAATAATACAGTATTTTCATGAATTTCAAAAGGAGTATATTATTTATCCCAATAATTTGTTGTAGATGTCATAATCTATATCCTTAAACACATTAAATATCACTTGTATTTTACTATTTGTTTCTTTTAAATATGTTCGTACCGTATCTATAGCAATCTGTGCTGCTTCTTCATTAGGGAATCTAAACTCACCAGTAGAAATACAACAGAATGCAATGGAGTGTAAATTATAAGCATTAGCTAATTGCAAACAGGACCGATAACATGATACCAGTTCATTTCTTTCCTTATCTGTTACACTTTCATAAATAATAGGACCTACCGTATGAAGTACATGCTTTGCGGGCAAATTATACCCATAGGTCATACGAGCTACACCTGTTTTCTCTGGCATGTCTAAATACTCTATCATTCTTTCACATTCCATACGAAGTTCAATACCTGCAAAGGTGTGAATGGCATTATCGATACATTTATGATTTGGAGCAAAACATCCTAATAATTGATTATTGGCTGCATTTACAATAGCGTCTACAGATAATCGAGTAATGTCTCCTTGCCACAGATAAATCTGAGTCTCTCGCTCTTCCATATCATTAATGGTTACGATGCCCTTTTCATGGGCCAATATATTTAAATATTCAGCCTCTATCTTCATCCATTCAAGAGGCATTCCACCAGCAGGGCGAATATTACATAAAGATCTAAAGAGAGTAAATTGCTCTTCTTCAATCACAGGGATCTCTATATGTTCGTTATGCTTCTCTTTGTATTCTGCTACTAAGCCTTCCACCAAATAGCGTAACCGTTCTTGCTGTGTCATATGTAACTCCTTTAGTATAGACTATACGTTCACCTATTGTATAACAAAAAACTGCTAGCACATACATATGCATATGCTAGCAGTAACTTTACTGTTTATAATATATCAAAAGTTATGGTCTTACAAAATCTTGACCACCATGATTGACCAAGATATCCCCATCTAATACTTTTGTGGTAACGTTTTGTAGGCTACCTTGAATTTGGCTCATCATGAAACGATATCCCGGACTATTTACATGTTTATTGAAAGCTGATTCATCGCTATAAATTTGAATTACATACCAGTGAGTTTTATTATTTCTTTCACGTAATACGTAACCTGCCTTATAACCCGCATCATCACGAACGGCACGTTCAATATCTAGTTGATATTGTTTTTGTACTGTATCAACTTCATTACCGTCTACTGTAAAATCTGTTAAGGTCACAACAGATTGACCGTCATTAATCAAAGATAACGCATTTGGTTTTTCAATCAATAACAAAGGCTGTACATCATACAATTTACGATTTGTCAGTTTAGAACCAACCTCGTTAATATAGTTTTGGAAATGTTCAGATTTGCGATGTGTTTCTAATGCAGCTGTATCTTTATATACCTCCACTACATATGATTCAGATGGATTACCTTTTACATGAGCCACATTCATAGATAATGTATTAGGCTCGTTAGCCATAGAGGCTGTTAAATTCTGAACACCTGCAGTATTATACGCACCTTGTAATTCGTTCGGTACTTGGAAACGATACAAACCTACAATAGGGGCTGTATCTACTTGTTCTTGTTTATCAAATGTGAATGCAGCAAATGATGTACTCACACCTAATATGGCAATAGCAGAAGTTAGCAAAAATTCGTTTTTATATATCGCTTATTCATTAGTGACTCCTTTACATATATCTTGATAATTTTCTCAGCCCACAAATCCAATACGTTTATAAGTTAAAAGTTCACATACTTTTGATGTAAAATGGCCAAATCTACGATAAAAGAAATTAAAGGTTAAATAGGCTGGTATCGTTCCAATAGTCTTAGGCATACGACGGAAATATTTCTTATGGAATATAACTCTTGATATATCCAAAGATATCCTTCTTCTAATTCCTCTTTTAGACATACCAAAGCGGCATCTACAACTACGTGAGACGTATTGTATTTAGATAAATCATGATCAAAAATTCTATTTTTGTTCTTCCATTCTCTTGTAGAAATTCAGTTCCCAGGATACGGTGTAACAATATGTGATGTAATCGTATCAATTTTCTGGCTAATAATCCAATCTAATGTATTTTTAAATGTCTCTGGCGTGTCTCCATCTAGACCAAATACAAAGCTAGCATTGACCATAATGCCACGCTTATGTAATTCACTAATAAGTCTTTCAAACTCTTCACGATTATTTTGCATTTTATGAACACTAGATAAAGACTGAGGACTGATACTTTCAAAACCAATAAATAAACTCTGACAACCAGTTTCTTTCATCAAATCCATTAATTCAGGATATTGTCCTATTTTCATAGTAACCGCTGCATTCCAGTTTAATTTTAAAGGTTTAATACGCTCTAAAAACTGTTTAGTCCAAGAAATATTACCAATAAAATTATCATCAATAAACATAATATGCTTTGTGCCTAAACTTTAATATCTGCTAACACATCATCTATATTACGATTTATATATTGATGAGTTCCAGAACTATTATAGCAAAAATCGCATGTATGAGGGCAACTGCGACTTGTAGAAACAACGTTATACCATAAATAATCGGTCTTATCTATCATGTCATATGCAGGCGCTACAATATCATTCCCAGAAGTTAAAGGCTTAGATACATATTCAGATTGTAATCTATTATGTTTCATGTCCTCTATAATTTGAGGCCATGTATTTTCTGCAAAACCAATACATAAGCTATCAAATGCATCCTTTGGCACAGAACTAGATGCAGTTGTAATATGTATGCCACCAGCAATAACCTTAACACCTTTTTGTCTATATATAGATGCAATTTCAATAGCTCTAGGTAAAACATCTACAGTAACTGCTATACCTACCAAGTCAGGCACATCATCAAAATCAATAGGTCTAATATTTTCATTTTCAATTGTAACTTCACAATCATGTCGAATAATATTAGCCACCGTTAACAAACCTAAATGAGGGGACATGCGTATTTTTAAATCTGTATCCATAGGACGTTTTAACATACGCGGTTGAATCAATTTAACTTTCATGTAAAACCTCTTATGTTACATCTATATTGTTATATATTCAATTATTGTACCATGCTCCTCTATAAGTTTAACAAGGTCTTTTCCTTGTAACCACACGGTCGCATCATTTTGGTTAGGATGTATACCGATTAAATTATCCTTATAATCCGCATCAATGTAATAATGCACCTTACGCTCCTCATCGTGGAGTAAGCAGAATGGTGATACATGACCTGGTTTAATCTTCAAAATCTCCCATAACTCTTCTTCAGAACCAAAGGAAATCTTTTTAAGATTGTGGTCCTTACGGAATTGTTTTAAATCTACACGCTTTGAACCGCGTACAGTAATTAAATAGTAATGCTCCCGCTTATGGTCTCGGATAAATAAATTCTTCGCATCCCATTCTGGATATGGCAGGTCTACATCTGGTTTATCGTCCATACTAAATAGCGGTGCGTGATCCGTAACTTCAAAATCGATATGATGGTTATGCAAACAATCATATACGCCTTGTTTATCTAACATGTAATACCTCTAATACATATATTGTTAGTGAAAGTAGCACTTATATGCTATATCACTACATTTATTCTGGAACTTTATAGGTCCCATCAAATACAAATAATTCAGGATGTGCATGTACGAATGTGTCTTCATAGATTCCATCATATTCATATACCACATCATCTTTTTTATCAAGGAAATCGAACAGTTCATCCTCATTTTCCCAATCTTTTAAAATGTTCCATCGTTCTTCCCTATCAAATGGAACTGAGCCACCAAAAGTAATCGATGACAGATTTGTAAATTATCCGCTAGTATATCCATCCTAAATAGTCGTAAACCCTTCTAGAGCATCTTCCCATACAATACCGGTAGAGTTATAGAAGAATTGATGATGACCACCATTATTAACCTCTGCGAAGTACCAAGATATAGCATTAAGATAGCGTTGCTCTAAGGTGAAAGGTTTTGCGGATTCTATATAATCATCATAAGATCCATATATATTGATGGTCCAATACATGGGTTCATTAATGGTCCATACATCGTCTGTAGCCATGATTTCTTGAACCGTGATAGTGCGATGACGAGGTACACCTTTACGTTTCTTCTTTTTCTCTGCTACGTATTCATTATAGGCTGCACATAAATCAGGATAGTCAGCTTCACATGTTTCAAAATCCATTTTCAAATAGCACATATCAATGACTTCAAAACAATACGATTTTATATCATCTAGTTTAGCTTCCGTAGCTAAACGTACACCTTTATCTACTAATCTTAGCATCTGTTGCATAGTATTCGATGTGTACCCGTCACTATTATCCAAAACAAGGGCTCCATACGCATAGGCACAGCGATAATACCACACCGCATCACGATACTCTTCATCAATAGCTTCTAATACCTTAATAGCCTCTTTTTCATTGCTATTATTGTTATAAGCTCTACCAAGCTCACCTAATAGAGGTACAGATAAATTTTCTATACCTACACTAGTTAACACATCAATAATAGTTTCTACTTTTCCCGTATCATTAAGCTCTTTTATAGTTTGTAATTGCTCCGCATCAGAAAATGCTTTAAATTGTTCAACCGTTAATGCCATTATGTCACATCCTATCATATTTCATATATAGTCTTAAAATAAACATTATCTAGAAGCTAGCTACCACAAACAATATAGAATACAGGTATACCATCTTCATTATCTATAAGTCCGTAACCTTCACATTCATGGCCTTCGTATTCAATACCTTCAAAGAATACGTGATCGCCTAATTCTTTATTAGCCATCAAATTGTGCAATTTAAAGAGCAATTCTTCTCTAGTAAAATATGTACCATTATCCGCCACAAGATGAGCCATAATTTCTACCTGCCACATGCCATCTTCTTTATCTTCTTCCAGCAATTCTTCATCGGTAACACGTTCATTATCAAAAAGTTGGTCTTCACTTTCAATCCAAGCTTCATAGGTTACTAGAATTTCAGGTTCTTCTAATCTATCGTCGTCATCTGCTTTGATCATCATCTACATATTTCTTTACATTTTCATTATATTCTTTTGAAAACTCATCTCTACTATACGTATGTTTGTTAAATACCCAATGCACTACATCATATGTAGGATAGTTATCTTCATCGCATTCATTAACGTCTTCGATATGCTTTACCTTCTGTAGTCATCTTTACTATTTTTTTATTATCAAAGAGATTCTTAATGGTTTCAAATATCACAGGATAATCCTCCTTGTACTGTTTCGGCTTGATTTTAAATAGGTGATATTTTACTACTTCACAGCACCAACCAAGTTGTTTATCTAAATAGGCTGCTTTCGTCATTTTTATGCCCTGTTTCTATTAATTGTAATGCTCTTCTGTACATGTTCAGATTCATAGCTTTTACCATACCCTAGCATCCCATGAGCATAGCCACAACGATAATACCAAGACCAATCGCGATGTGCCTCATCGATACGTTCAAATAAATCGATAGCCTCTGCTGCGCGGCCATTATTGTTATACATACGTCCTAAGGCGCTTAACAATATAGGCGACAAATTATCAATGCCTATGTTAGTTAATAACTCCATCGCACGCTTGAAATCGATGCCCTCTTGTTCATTAAGGAGCTTAACCTTTTCCACATCACTTAATTCTTGAAACTCTTCATCCGTAATGTCTTCTATACTGAAATATAAGTTCTTAATAAAGTCACCAAAATTATCTGCTAACAGAGTAATTGAGTAATCACATTCTTGATCTACACGTACAACCTTAGGCTCACCGGTAGGACCACACTCACGATAATCGAGGAAAATCATATCATGACCGCCGGAAATCGTATCGGCTACAACGATACCGATAGGGGGATATTTTACTTTTGAAATCCAAAATTCATTACCCATCTCACCTAAAAGAGAGTATTTTTTATCTCTATCGATGCCATATATTCCTGTTATATATACACAATCGTCATCATCGTTAATAAAACAATTCTTCTTTACTACACCACCATTATGGTTTTTAAGTAGTTCAATATATGCTGCAGGCAATGTATAGCCTAGTTCAGCTTCAGCATTCTTAATATCCTCATCGGTAACCTCTCTACCTATATAGGACTCAAATGCATAATCGGTGTCTTTCCAAAATCCAGTCCAATTGAAATCTTTTAGATTACTCATAATACTCTCTCCTAAACAAATAGATATAATCTAACCACATTTTATTTGATCAATGGAATATTTTTTTATTAAAGCTTTCACCTCGCGTCGTATCAAAATGGTATCTATAATATAGGAAAAAATGATATAAGGAGATACGTTAATAATCCCGACAGGGGCCAATATAAAGGCTGCCCACAATAAATTCAGTGAATACGCATACCACTTAAAATCAATGGTATTTAAAAATGGTATAACATAGTCAATAACTCTTACTTCCCATTGCATTAATGGGTTCAATTCCTCACTTGTGCCTAATAGCCAAGTGAAAGTAAGGGCAAATATCAAACCATATACTATGCCAACAGGAATTAATATCTTCGCTCTCTTTTTTAATAGATTACGACAAATCTCATCTTCTTCCTCTGGTGTTACATCGTATACCATATTACATTGAATCTTAATCCGTCTAAATCGATAGCGAATATACTTATACAAAAGGTTATTCGGTGTATATAACATAATAGACTCCGCATGCTATTGATAGTAACTAAATCATTGGAGAATATATTATCCATCTATGGCAAAGTAATGTAAATCTTTGAATTCATTATCCCAAAATGTAAAGGAAAAGATGTGCGTATCATCAAAGGTTTGCTCACAATAGGTCACAGCATCTCGCTCTGGCTCAATAATAGGCATACCTATCCGTGTTTTCACTTCATCAATAGTGACATCGCCATACCAATCTAGAATTTCGTTATGAATGAAAGTAACAATGGAATCTATATTCTTATGATAATTAGTAGCTAATAATTTAGCAGTATCTACATTAGCATCCGTTGGCTTCTCATCCCAACAAAATTGTATGCCTTCATAGGACCAGGTATATTGCTTTAACAGTTCATCATATTTTACATCATTAGTCATTTTCGAATCCTTTACATAGCTTTCCATCTTAGGTCTTAAATCTAACACGATTTCCCAATCATCTAATGTTGGAACCTTATGATGTGCAATAAAGTCTTCTATGATCTGTAATACCTCTTGGTGGCCTAGTTCATTTTTACCATATATGATAGCGCCTCGGTCACCATCATTAGTTATACTAAGCTCTATATGTAATAAATCGGTATCTTGATCACTACAAACCTGTACAAAGTTATATAGTTTATTATCTATGGAGATTGCCTTTGATGGAGAAATAACTACAAAGTCTTGCTCTTGGTCCTCAATAGCATACAGATTTTGTTCAACTTCATTCAGTGTAATACCTTCATATTTATAGGTACCTACATCAATGGACCAATCCGTATATGTTTTCTCAAATGTATCTATCATATGTATCATCTCTCCTTTACGATATCCATTAAAAACAAAGGTTTCTAATTGACCCTGCCATATCCGCTATAAACTCATCAAATTTACAGAGCTCTCGTAGTTCTTGATGTTCCATATCATAACAGGAAATCTTTTTAGATTTAGGGTCCCATACAATTTGATAATCGTTGTACTCACCTAGCTCTTTAGATAAACGTAATAGTTTACGGCGACCCTAATTTAAAATGGAATCGTATCGATGAGCAGCAAGAATTCTATAGATATAAAAATCAGAGTCTGGTAATTCAAAATAGAGAGTATCTCCCTCTAAAAATGATACTAGTCCCTTTTGGTAGTTTAAACGGTTTTTAATTGATCCATTTTATTCTGTTTATCATGGTACTCAGCAGGCTCTAATGTTTTTAAAATACTCTGCCATTTCCATATCGCCCTTTTCAACGGCAATGCTATAGGGACGCATTCCATCCTTTTCTGTGATGGTCACATCAGCACCATGTTCTACTAGATATTTACACATCTGTAAATCCACATACCGAGCTGCTACACATAGTGGGGTTGGCTTAAATGGATACACAGAATCAGGCTTGTTGTAATTAATATCCACACCATTATTAATAAAGAAATCTAAGACCTCATAATTTTCATCTGTAATGACATTTCTGAAAGCTCTTCCACCATATTTCTGTACTGTATGGCCTAAATCATGAATGAGTTGTAAGTTCTCATATTTCTTACCATATAAGGCAGCTTGAAAAGCATCTACATCCACAGAGTTCAAGGCGTTAATATTAGCACCTTGAGCTACAACATAGTCTATAATCTCTTGATTACCATACCGAACAGCTAACAAGAAACTTGCATTTTCTTTATCATTTAGATCTGCGCCATGTTCGACCAACCATTTTACACTTGGCACACAGTCCATCACTAACGCTAATTGTAGAGGTGAATACTCACTATATTTACCAATTTGTATAGTTTCATCTATATCCCAACCACTCTTTTAATGCGCTTTCAAGAGCGGTTATATTTCCATTTATAATATCTGTCACTAACTTCGGTACAGATTCAAAACTGCCAAAGTCCTTAAGATGTATCATATGTGTCTCTCCCTTATAATACGACCTTATATGTATATTGATAATTCATAGTTTAATTATACTAAATTTATTGTAACTTTTTGATATAGAAAAAGCCTCTTACAAAAGTAAGAGACCTTTCAACAAATTTTTCAATTAAATGGAACGCCATTATGACATAGGTTTCTTTATTATACGTATATATGGGGCATCATTATTGAAATCAAGAATTATATAGCAGACATATACTTTTCTTCAAAGGACGTCAATATGCCTAGCAGTTTAGTATCTAAAAACGATAAAGCCTGTTTCCTAATATCCATTTGAATACCATAATAGGCCTGAGCTACACCACCACAAATAGCAGCAACAGTATCACTGTCGCCACCTATTGAGATGGCATTACGAATGGCATCTTCAAATCAGTAGATTCAAAGAAGGCTTGTAGTGCTTGCGGTACTGTACCTTGGCAGCTTTCATCGAATCTATAGGTATCTCTGATTTCATCCAATGTGAAATCCATAGTGTAATAATGCTGGTTAATGTACTCTCTGATTTCGAGTATATCTTTGCCAATTCTAGCTAGATATATGGCAACTGCGGTCGCCTCCGCCCCCTTCATACCTTCAGGATGGTTATGAGTGACCTCAGTAACTAATTTAGATAGAAGCTTCGCTTCATCCAAACTATGTGCAGCAAATCCCGCAGCACTAATTCTCATAGCAGAGCCATTACCATAACTATTATATGGCTTTGGATTCTCTGAAAAAATCCATCTATAGAACCGATCACCATATCCATAACCTGGATAACATCTCCCAATCGTCTGCATACATTCCACTGCATTCTTTGAAAGATTTCTGAAATCAGGTTGACTCATAAGAATTGCCTTTGCTACAGCAAGTGTCATGATACTATCATCAGTTAACACACATTGATCTGTAAAGAAATCAAAATCCTTCCGTCTAATATTATTAAATTCGAATCGTGAACCAACTATATCACCAATGATTGCGCCTAACATGTTAATCCCTCCCTGAATTTGTTGAATTTATTATTTAGCTAATTTTTATCGTATTAACTATATACATAAATGTTCCGCCAATACTATCCATTTAGTTTAATTATATTACATTTATAAGTATGAGTGTATAGTAAAAAGCCCTTTGCACAAGCAAAGGGCTCTATTTATATAATCCTTATTTAAGCTTTAATGTATATAGAATTATTTCTTTGAACGCTCTAATTCTTGAATACGTTTTTCTAATTGAGCAATTCTTTCATCGGTGGATGTTGTATTTGATTTAGATTCAGGGCCTACTATAAAGCTAAGCCCACCATTAAAGCCTTGGTTACCATTGCCTACCACAGTACCTACATTAAATTGTACATTGCGGCTTGGGCGATAGTAAGCGCCTAATGCAGTAGCTGTTTTGCCATGATAATGACCAAATCCTACAGCTACACCTAATCCAGTTTCTCCTTCAGAGAAATTTGGTTGTAATGCAGCTAATGCATAACTTGAGGCTGTTGCCTTATTAACTGTAGTTTCTAAATTCGATCCTACCGATTGAACTTGGCTTATAGCAGATTCTAATTGACCTACTGTTGCCGCATCATGTGCATCGACACCATCGGCTACTTTCACCAAACGATTATATTTAGCATCAGTGTATGTAGTAGGTGTTACTGTAGGCTCTTTATCATAATCTGGCACAGTCTTTTTATAACCTAAGTGTGTGGCGATTTCTTTATCTGGATATTTTACTGTGTAACCAGAAACATCACCAGCATCATGACCAAATGCAATTGTGCCTTCTTCGGTAGCTACGCTTTCATAACCGATAGCAGTGCCATATTTTACAGTCGTTCCTGCCTTATGACCTAATGCCAAACTGTTCTCGGCCTTAGAACCTGTAAAACCACCGCCTACAGAGGTAGACGCAATACCAAGTGTCATTCCATTCGAACCACCCACAACCGTACTACCATTGCCTACGGTCATAGCATCACGAGATCCAACGATTGTACTATATTCACCATTTGCAATATTTTTATGGGTCACAAATTTACGACCTGTAAATTCACGACCGCCACCGCCAAGGATGGATGCGCCAGTACCTACTGCTTCATTTTTACTGCCCCCAAATACGGAGGACCACATACCAACCCCGGTATTTCCTAAACCGCCCGCAAGTGTACTTCCCTTACCATCTGCATTATTTTGAGAACCGCCAATAACAGAACCAATTTCACCAGCCGCATTATTACCACGACCGCCAGCTATAGAGCTATGCAAACCATATGTACCATTAGAATTACCACCTGAAATAGATGAGGACTCACCATACGCAATATTATCTTCCCCACCGCTGATTGTGGCATAATTTCCCACTAAGGTTCCTACTGCTTCAATCTGATTTTTTGTACCACCAAGAATGACCCCATTTTTAATTTCTTCGTGAACAATATTTTGAAAGCCCCCTACAATAGCGGTATAAGGGCCTTCGGCCATATTTTTTGTTCCCCCAAGGACTGCACTATTTTCACCTTCTGCTAAGTTAGGTGCCTTATCCTTACCACCACTGACAACGACACTACCATCACCTAGTGCCTGATTACCAGTCGTATAACCACCAATTACTTGACCGACTGCATTTGCACTAGGTGTGCTTAATACCATAACCGAGCCTAATGTTAATGCAAATGCACAAGCAGTTACTGCGGTACTAAGGCTCTTTACATTCTTAGGATTACATTTATGGGAATTTATCTTACCAGTTAACATCATTTGTACTTTATTCATTTCTCTCTTCTCTCTCTATGAATATACAAAACTACTTACCAAAAATACTTACAAAATTGACTCCTTTCTTGATATACACAATACACAGATCATTTTCTGAATAATTTTTTTATTCAAAAAAATCTATAATATAAATTAATTATAAATTATTTTCATTTTTTTATATAATTAGCATTACTTATAATCATATAACTAGTATTCATAATGTTTTTATTTTTTTCAATGCTATACTAAAAATGATGTGTTTTAACTATTTATCAGTGTAGAGGGTCATAAATATGAAAAAAGGTAAACGAAAGAAAACATTAACTGGTTGTAAGCAAACCAGTACATCAAAAATCATGTTATTTTCAATGATTTTAACGGCTATGAGCGCATCCATTGTATATGCAGCAGATACCAACGTGGCCGATGAACCTAAAGTATCACATACCATCACGGTAACTGCTACTAGAACTATGGAGGATATCATAAAAACACCAAGTGCTGTATCTGTTGTAACAGACAAAGATATTGAAACACGAAGAGTTGATACCGTAACAGATGCTCTACAAATGTTACCTGGCGTGTATAAAAGCCAAAAAGCAAACGGTGGATTACAAATTCGCGGTTTTGATTCTACTGACATCTTAGTATTACTCAATGGTGTACCAATGAATAACACCTTTAATAATGGTGTTGATTGGGAAGCTATACCAGTACATTCTATTGAAAGGATCGAATTAGTACGTGGTCCTAGCTCCTCTTTATATGGTGGCAGAGGTGTTGCTGGTGTTATCAACATTCAAACAAAACAACAACAACCAAAACAATCTGTAAAAGATATCCATTGGCATGGACAAATTGGATATGGATCTCATCGGACACTAAATAATGAGTTAGGGTTTGATGCACAAGTATCTAATCGTATTACTGTCGGTATGTCCGGAGAGCAAAGAAAAACAGATGGTTATCCAGGTTTCTTTATTACCGGCAGAGCTGCCAACATAAGGCCGTCTACTGTAACAGTTACACCAGATAACCCAGTTCCACAAACCAAAGATGGTTCCTATCTATTAGGTAGTCGAGGAGATAAGTCATTTAAAAAGCTACCCACCGGCTTAGCCGGTGGTTCTTCTTTTCGCCTATAAGGCGAATGCTACCGGCCGCGCGTGGGAGCGCATGTCGATCCGTCATCTGCAATCGAATACTAACTACCCGTTAAACGGGTCTTGAAAGTCTAAAACTAATTGCTCTGACATCTCGTCTTGCTTTAATTGATTCGAAATATACTCCGCTATCTTTTTCTCATTTTTTCCAACTGTATCGACGTAATATCCTCGACACCAAAATTGTCTATTTCGATATTTGAATTTCATATTCCCCCATTTCTCATATATCATTAAACTACTTTTACCTTTTAGAAACCCCATAAATGACGAGACTGACATTTTAGGTGGAATTGCTACTAATATATGAATATGATCTGGGCATGCTTCTGCAGACAAAAGCTCTACACCTTTCCATCTGCATAATTCACGAATTATACCTCCGATTTCAAATCGCTTTTGTCCAAAAAACACTTTTCTTCTATACTTTGGTGCAAATACTATATGATATTTGCAGTTCCATTTAGTATGTGCTAAACTCTGATTGTCATACATTATATGGCCTCCTTTAGGGTCTTAATTGCAGTTGACGGACCGCAATCTTATCTTACCCTAAAGGAGTAACTTTTCGAAGACGCAACGCTAAAGCTTTTACTGAACCCCCGGACTATCCGGGGGTTTTCTATATCCAATAATAAGAATCTATCTGCGTATGTAACGATGAAACTCCGTGATAGAGAATCATTAACCTACTCTTATCTATATACGAAAAATAGATATGCTTATGAGAATCCAATGAGTACCATAACCGTAAATGGCGCACCTATCTTCTCTGGAAATGTCAAAATTAACAATCAAAAATATGTAGCACTTAGAACAAGTAGATACTTAGGCTATGATGGATTAAAGAATATCATGCTCATAACCTACAATATAAAAATGACAAAAATAAGCTACAAGTTACTTTCAATATATTAGATCGAAAAAAAGATGGATTCTCTAGCCCTAACAATCCAAATACACCTAACTACAGCGGCCCTGGTGATGATTCATTCTATCCTGGAAAAACAATTAATTTTGATGCACAAAAAGTATGGGATCGTATGGGGAAACATAGCGTTGTTGCGGGCATTAACTGGAAAAAGGAAAGCTTTGAGCAAAAACGAAGAGAATTAACTAATTGGAGAAATCATTCTTCCTTTGATTCAACCACATATCCTGGGGGATTGTATGAAATCAATAAAGGTGCTACAAATAATTTAGCCCTATTCGTCCAAGACACATATCGTCCTAATTTCAATTGGGCTATTTATACCGGACTTCGTATAGACCGATTCAAAAAATTCGATGGTCAACATGTTACCTATGATACGACCAATAATAGATACGACACCGTAAATCATGGTGAAGGTAGCTATACTGAATGGAGTCCAAGATTAGCAATTGAACATTATGTAACCGATTCGCTAAATGTATATGCTTCCTATGGTCACTCTTTTAATCCACCACCACTTAGTCAAGTATATCGTTACACAGATGTAGTACGAGCGAATCCAAATCTTAATCCAGAACGTTCAGATACATTTGAAGTTGGTATGAAAAAAGAATGGGGCACAAAAACTGCATTAAATCTATCTGCATTCTATGTAAAAACGAAGGATAAGGTTAAATATGTAACACATTATGATAATAATGGTGATGTAGATTATAAAATGTATGAAAATGTAGACCAAGAAACTCGTCGCGGCATAGAATTAGAACTTCGCCACCAACTATCCTCAAAATGGTCTGTATTTGGAAACTATACATGGCAAATGGGTCGTATAAAACATAAAGATCTTCCTAACACAAATGCAAGCGGATATGAGGAAATCAATTATGATATACCTAAACATATCTTCCATGCAGGTCTTGAATATACTAATGGTAAATGGAATGCCCTTTGGGATGCTCAATATGTAAGTCGTCGACAATCAGTAGATGATATTACAGGTCAATACGGTTCCTCAGATAGCTACTTTATCTCTAATGTAGCAATGAATTACAAATTCTCCAAAGAAGCGACATTACAATTAGGTATTCAAAATGTATTTAATCGTATTTTCTACGATGATGAAGCTACCGCAGGCCGTACATATTCTGCAAGTATGAAGTTTAAATTTTAGTAATCATTCATCAAATTTTTACTATATAACTTCTATTTGATTTAACCACAACCATATAAAATCTATCTAAATTTAATATATAAAAAGCAAAAAGGTCCATCGCATATCGTTTCTATGCGATGGACTTATTTATTCTTCTTCAATTACTATTCCATTTATATATGCAAATTTCAATCATAGTGGATCCATAAAATTCACTCACGCCTAATGAAATATTTTCTTTTAGGAATTTCTTTCAACTGATTATAAAAAGTCAATATACATACTTCTTAACTCAGAATTTTTTTGATTATTTTTATTAAAAATATTGTTGAGCTTTTATCTTTTCCACCATAATGATAAATATAATACAGTAGATTATGATCGTTTATATCTCCCTCTATAAGTTTTTTTCAATATTACGTTCTGTATCTTCAAAATCTTCAAATAGCGGTATTATATATTCCTCACATAACTTGCTAACTTCATCTACAGTATATTGATAGCTAGCACCTGCTAATTGATACCAATGCCATTCCGTTCTATTTAACAAACGACCTAATTCTCCGCCATATACAAACCCGTTATGAATATTAGCTTTTTTCATAGATTTAGAATAAATAGCAATATGTGGAACAAACTCTACGCTATCTGCATAGTTATTTCTATTAGCTTGAAAGTAGATTTCAAAGATAAGGTCTTTATTCTTAGAGGTTTTCTTTAACTTCTGACCTTTACTAACTACCTTAAAATCAGGAAATTTACTTGCTATCTCCTGCCAAGCTTTTTCACATAACTCTCTAGGTTTCAAGATTGTAAAAGTCCTCCTAAATAGTGCTGTATTTCTTTTAAAGATTACTTTATCGGTAAAAACATGGGTTATTTTTTGACACGATACACCATATCGCCGCTATTCCAAATATACATAATGACAGATACGGGGGGTTGTCCGTTTTCCCAAAGCCAGCCTGTATATGTAGTTGTATTGGCAAAATAGCCTTCAGTAATTATTTCAAATTCTGAGTCTACATACTCATTTATAAAATCTTGTAAACAAAGAGACTTTCCATAAAAGCGACCTTCACCCAAGGTTTTGTTAAATATTAGTACCTTACACAAATCCACATCACAGTTGTTAAAACATATTTCTCCTGAGAATGCTTTTTCTTCACCATCTAACAATTGATACATTTCTTCAACTGTTAATGTTAATGTTTTATTATGAATTTTGATTCTATTTACTTTACTACCATAAAGACTGAAAAGGATATTACTATGTCTATCATGTATAAACTCCATATTATTCCTCACAATATGAAATCTAAAATTGTAATTTAAATATATTATAAAAACTATTATTTGATTATTTAAACGAAGTGTATTCTATTACAGCCGCTTTATTATATTAGGTCTAAATAAAAAATCAGATTTATTCAGTTCTAGAACAATGCACTTAAATAAATATTATTTCTTATCGATAAACACTGCATCACCTCTATAAAGTGAATAAGAGTCATCCAAAACATACTTATTTGACGAATTTAATGCTGGAAACTGAATTACTGCATCTCCAACCTTAACCGCATCAGACTTAATATGAACTTCAAAAGGACTATTAGTATCAATCTTAGATAATTCAAATAATGATTGATAACCTACTGTTACCCACATACCAGGACCTTCATATTGATCATCGCCACGTACGGTCTCTGTTGGATAATATGTATTTCCATTTTGTACTATAGATATAACGACATTATTAGTATCATTATACATCTTACTTTCCGGCATATAAAGGAAAGATCTAACCTGTAATATATTAGTAGCATTTCTTGTTGAATAAGTACTTGCTACACCTCTAGCATCCTCCAATGCCGTATTTGCAAAAATTGCGAATGGAGTTTGAACATATACGATACCTTGCAATTCATTTCTTGGGAAAATTCCACCATAACGTCTTTTTAATAAACTTTTTTTCTTAGCAGTAGATATCATTTTGATATTTTTCTTTTCTACTAAAGACTGTCCATAAGATGTTGCTGATGCAATATCTTCATTTGTAATTTGGTGTTTCTCAATAACTTGAGGATTATAAGTACTAATATCTTCAGCAGATACTGCCATAACAGACATAGCTAAAATTGAAAATAAAACAATTTGTTTCTTAAAGTTCATAGTCTCACCTACAAAACATATACTTTTAAAAATAAGCTTTTCCATAAATTTTGGACATCTCTAATATGAGCCATTCTAATCCTCACTACATCGCTTTGCTCCTAGTGAGCAAAGCCACTGCCTCAACATGCGCTGTCATTGGAAACATATCAACCGGTTGTACTTCTTTTAGTTCATAGCCGTAGTGTGTAAGGATTTCAATGTCTCGAGCCATGGTAGCTGGGTTACAGGATACGTAGACAATGCGTTTTGGTTCCATCCCTTTAGGTCCGCATAAGCGAAGGGGCTAATTATTATTTTTCTTGTACTTGTTTACCACTCATATGTTCAATGGTGATTTCAAACATTTGAACTGCTCTACCAGCATGAGCAATCTCTTTGTCTACAAAGTCGCTCACTAGGATAATATTTCATAGCAAATTCTTTTTAATCGATCTATAGATTCTGAACCCGCCTCTAGCAAACGACATCTTCCAAATACGACTACACTTTGTACATACGGCGCCCAGGATTCAGATTCATCAATACGCTCATTACCATATACAGTAAAACATACCTTATCTGAAGTTTTTCAATGCCTCTACTTTATGACCAGCTTTAGCTCCATGAAAATAAATTTTCTTCTTATCGCAATCATAAAAAAATAATTAATAGGAATAGCATAAAGGGTACCCATTATCGCCGTTCATGGCTAAAAATACCTCGACGATTAGATTGTAATAAAAGCTTCTGCGACACTATGGTCTATTCCATTTATTTTTTTACGAATAGGTTTAAACATAATATATCTCCTAATTTTTATTTACTTATCCTATTTACAAGATATATAAAAAGTACCACTATTAGTATCATCAACTTTAGAATATTCTTTCCAATTTATAGGATATATCCCAGTTAATACTATGGGTGTTTCCATTCCACGCATTGTTCCTTTTCCTGTATTAGCGGCCCAATTCATACACCCAGTTTTTATAGAACCATCCTCAATAGAAAATTCGGCGTATGTACAATTTACTTTTGTCGGAGGCTTTAGATAAGATATCTCACTAGTTATCTTAATTGTATAACCTTCAATAAAGTTATTACTCTTATCCCTAAATTCTTCTATACGCATTATATCTTTTAAGTAGTTATAACAACCTTGATCCTTAGCACCTTGCTCCTTCAACACATACACTTCATCATTTATAGTTTTAATACATTTTTTTGTAGTATATTTAAGCTCAATAGGAATCCATTTACCATCTAATATAACAAGAATATCAAGATGCAAATTAGGATTAAATTCAGGTACAAACTCTAGTCTGATATCACAATTTGGATATTGCTCTTTAATCATCCATGCTAAGCTAAATTGAAAGTCTGCTTCTGAATGAAAAATTGGCCGCCACTTACTCAATTTGTGCAATATCTCATCAATATCTAAGGTTAATACCATAACATATACCTCATTCAACACAATTTAACTACTCATACTAATTATATTATACTTTATATATGATTGAGATTGTAAAAGCCCCTCTCATAAGCGAAGGGCTTTCAGTGTAAACTATTAAACATCATTATTGAATATTTTAATATCCACGATATTCATGCAATAAGTAAGATAACTTATCATTCAACTCTATAAAGTTTATCAAAATTTCTCGTCTATATAAAATTATTGATTGGCAATTTACCTTTGTAGCTAAAATTTCGCTCTTCATTAGATGATGTGCATCTAAAACTATGAAAAATACGATTACGCATATAGAGAATTTCAGAAAATAAATCAGCTCTTAAATTGCAATACTCAAAATTGAACAGTATCCCAATCTACAATTTAATTAACTTCTTCAAGAAAGACATCCAAAGGGGTTTTTATAATTTAGAATCTTTCGTGGCAAATTATTACACCATTTAAGTGTTCGTTGAATTAGTTTTCTTCTGAAACAGCTTTATTGGCATTCCTTTCGGTATACACCTACGAAGTAAACCATTGATGCCTTTCGTTCAATCCACGTTCCCAAGCAGAATAAGGTCGAGCAAAATAAATAGACAAAGTTTCATTTTCTAAATCAGATATCTCTGAAAGACTCCTAAACCGTTATCTGCAGTTATTATTTTTTACATAAGCAAGCTAGATTACATCTTTGAACGTATTTAACCATGCATGCAGTGTTTCTTTTATATCAGTAGCTCAAAGCTAGAGACATCGTAAAAAGCCACATGCAATCTGCTTTTTTACGCTCAAGTAAAGAGATTAAAATATAGTCTGTCTTATCTTTTTGTTCCACGGACGGTATCTAATTCCCAATGGCCGAATTTCTCGTACGCGTTTCAATATTAGGGCGCGAAGCTCTATAGATTTACCAAGTTCTCGCTTATGTTTTCTAGAAATAGATTTTCGTTGGGAACGTCGAACTACCAATGGTAAATCAATTGCTTTTTATGACTAATACACATTTGTGAAGATAGTTATATAAAAAGTTTTAGT
>BNJV01001437.1_pt1 | contig 71701 bp, 89 predicted proteins | sample 8540591 | NCBI WGS metagenome assembly BNJV01 (sample SAMD00202457, study PRJDB9452) | human saliva metagenome | host: Homo sapiens
AAAATAGTTGTCAACGTTTTTCTGTATTTTTCATAAAATATAGTTACAAAAAAATAGAAATTCTGTGGTTAGTCTATCTATCTATTGGGAATTTATTTTTGAAAAAAAATCATTTATCATATCTTGATGTTGTTGGTTTACAATAGCAATATTATATACGTCTCTATGATCAAAAAATCCTAATTCTAAAGTTTCATCACTTGAGAAAAAATTTGTTGAAATAAAAGTTTCAGATGAAACTAAATACAAAATTATAAGAACTTGAGCCTCATCACCATTCGGATAAATATCTGAATATTTTTGTATAAACATTCAATAGTTTTTTTCCACTCTCACTTCGATTCCCGTTTCTTCATAAAACTCTCGCACTAAAAGCTTCTAGAGCCGATTCACCAAGTTCAATGGAACCCCACGGTAAGGGGAATAAGGCTTATTAAATAAAAAATTTTACTCTCTTACTCTATCACTATAAACTCTTTCAGCTTGTCTAATAATCTCTTGATATGTTTTTTTAATTCGATATTGTTATTTTTTTCAATTCAATTAAATCTAAATCTTCTAGTTTTTTTCCTTAGATTTCTCACCACAAATAAAATAAGCTTTTTATATCTTTAGTATTTGAGATTCTTAAAGGATTATTTGATCGGTTTATTTCATCACTAATAAATCGTCTGTATTTATAGATCTGATTGGTTATTTCGGAAATTTCAGGTGTAGAGTACGCAGTAACTTTCTCTCTTTTTAGCTCACAGATAATTGGATAAGGCTCATCTGCAACTTTTGTAATAATATCGGTTCTCCCACTAACCTTACGTTCTTGAATAATTGCTTTATATTTGTTTTGTGTTTCAATCACAATTTCATTACTTGGTTTATCCCAATATTGATTAATCAACCATGGATTTTTAGCTAGATGTTCCTCAAAAACACTCTCAACTTCCTCATCGTCAATAATTAGTTTTAGTTTATTGATAATGCTAATACGATCTTCAATATTAGATTTCATACGTAAAGCAGCATTTAGTTCCGTTTTCTCAAATAAGCTATAGAACTTCTTTAAGATCTCTCCAAAAGTATCCTTATCTGTATCTATAGTAATTTCATTTATAACTTTATTATTTACAAGTGCAAAGATTGCTTGTCCATAAACCCTATATTCAGCATCTGAATATTTTTTTCATCATTATCAAAAAAACTCTTTGTGCAAGCTTTTGCAACCTGTTTTTTTGCTGTTCATCGCTATAAAAATTTGAATGCGGTCCCCAATCCACTATCAGTACTTAACATTTTTATCAAGATAATTTAGTTTTTTTCTCTATCTCTATTAGCACGTAAATTATTCCAATTTGCATTTAACTTATTACTAATTTTTAGATAGTTTTTCAATTAATAATTTGACATTTGGTATTTCTTTATTCAAACCCTCTCTACTACTAAGCACAGGGTCTTCTTCTTCATTTTGAAGAAAATCTGCGTTGACTTCGCCTAAAAAAAGTATGAATTTGTTATCCTATTTTTTTAATTTATCCCTGTAAAATATCCTCATCAGCTAATTTTCCATGAATATAGACTGTTACACCTGAAATACTTATATTTTTCATCAGCAAGTAATTGACTGGGAATTTCAACAGTACCGAGCCATCCACTAATTGAATAATTTGTAAAGAATTCATCATCTTCTTTGTAAAAAAATTATTTTTCTGGAATATTAGGGAAGCGTTGTTTGATTTCTTCTAACTCTGTACCGAAATAATAAACAAACTCTAAATTATCATCGTAAAAAAATGCTGACTCAAATCTACAATTTCAGAATTAATTTTAAGACTAAAGTCATGGTTATTAATTACATTTATCGAGAATCTTCTAGAAATTAAATTCTTCAATCCCTCAATACTTGATGAAATGATTTTTTTCTTCTCATCTCAGGTATATAAACAATTGTTCCAGTAGTATTTTTCTTCTAAATCTGGGAAAAAAACTTTTTTTAATTCTTGCAATGAATCAATATATTCCACAGCAATTGGAACAGTCGGTCTGTCTTCAAGTAATAATTCATAATTAAAAAAATCATCTTTTTTTCCATTGAGTATCTATGTCACTCTTTGTATAAAGAACATAACTATCACCTAAACTAAATGCTGAAAATTTTCCGATACCTTTTTCTCCCCATATAAGGTCTAAGTGTAATTCCATCAGGACGTCTAACTGAATCAGTATTTTTTTCTGTACCAGAAATAGCATATCTCCCAGACAACTCTTCATCTGTCATACCAATACCATCATCAACAATTAGCAAAGAAGTTTTTTTATCCCCATCATTTTCAATATCATTGTAGAAAATATTACACTCTGTACAATAAGCATCCCAAGAATTTGCAATCAATTCTGTGATTGCTGGTGGATTTGATGTATATAAATTTCTACCAAAATGCTTTACTGCACCATAGGCAATTTGCAAGTCAATTTTTTCAATACTCATTTAATTTTCTCCAAATGCTTCAATATACTATTTCCAATAACTTCACCTAACTTCGGAGGGACAGCATTCCCAATTTGTAATGCAACTTGTGCTATTGGATAGTTTCCCCCAAGTTCAGGTTGTGTAAATAAGTAATCTCTCGGAAATGTTTGTAACATTGCACCTTCACGTAGACTTAAAGCTCTATCTTGATCAGGATGTCCAAATCGCCCATTTCCTATTCCTGGGAATTGTGTTGTAATTGTATTAGCAGGTTTATCCCACTCTAAACGACCATATACCGATCCAAAAGAAGCTCCGCTTTTTTTCTTATAAGCTTCCAGTAATAGTTCCTCGTCCCAATCCCTCCAAGTTCCACCAGGTTTTGACTGCTTTATTCTCTTCATATTCAAATCAGATATATTTCTGCTTCTATGAAGAGGATCATTTAAATCAGTATCTCCTGCCTTCAATTTTGGTAAATTTCCAATTGTATCTCGAAGTGTAGGGTAATTATCTTTATTAAATTGTGCAGGAATTAATTTGATTTCTCCTAATTTTGAAGCTAAAAGCAATAATCTCTTTCTTTTTTGAGGAACACCGTAATCTGGCGCGAATACAACTTTGTAATCAATTAAGTAATTATTATCATTCAAAAATCTGGATAAATTTATCAAATACCTTTTTCATTGACCATTTGTGGAACATTTTTCCATCGAAACAATGTCAGGTTGGACATATTCAATTTGTTTGCCAAAGTAATCTAAAAGATCCATCTTTTGAAGTGTATTCTCATTATTTTTTTGTACTTATGGCTATATGTTGAAAAAGGGTTGGCATGGAGCACATCCCATTAAAAACTTTTTATATCAGTATCATCTGGAAAAAGATTAGTAATTTCCTTGCTATCTATTTTTATGTCCTTTAAAAATAAATCTCGCGTTATTGTTAAATTCGTATGCAAATTGACTACGAGGATCTATATCATAACCTGCTATTACATTTATACCTGCTTGCTGAACACCACAGGTCAACCCTCCAACACCACAAAATAAATCTACAGCATTAATTTTTCATGGCAATATCCTCCATTTTAAATTATAGCATTCTTTTTTTGAACTTTTTACAGTATATATAATTTGTAAAAACTCAACTTCTTATTTTATCAACCTTTTAAGCACCTGTTATTATGCACAATCACCACCTGGTAAGCCCCCAAGTTCCTTTATCTGCTCGTTTTTTTGTAATAATATTTTTCCTGATTGACTTAATATTCCACAGGTAAAATTTAAAATAATTTTATCTTTCCCAACTTTTTTTCTGATATTCTGTATGTAGTCCATTACTCACCTCTGACAAAGTAAACCATCAATACAACGAAAGCTTACTATATTAAAAAGTAAGCTTTCACAATAATTTTATCATTTAAATAATTTATAATTCGACAATCTTACCTGTTTCAAAGTAAACAACCCATTCACAGATATTTTTTTGCGTAGTCTCCGATACGTTCCAAGAAGGAAATGACCTGGAAGTAATCACGGCCTGTAACGATAGCTTCAGGATTTTTTTCTTGATTTCCTCTGTAGCTAAATCACGGATGCTATCAAAGTAATGGTTGATTTTTTCGTCCATCGCCGCTACTTCATATGCTTGATCCACAGAACCGTTCAGATAAAGATCTAGAGCTGCTTCGACAAAGTCTTTCACGTCGCGTCCCATCTTTTTGATTTCTTCTTCAACGGCGGGGATGCGTTGCTCTCCCTTCATGCGAATAGTTGCTTTCGCAATTGACACCGCGTGATCTCCCATGCGTTCCAAATCGGATACGGCCTTGAGAACTGTCAAGACAGTACGAAGGTCTTGTGAAACAGGTTGTTGAAGAGCAATCATTTCAAATGATTTCTTTTCCAACTTCACTTCGTATTCATTTATCTCTGCGTCTTCCTCGATAACTTCTTTGCCAAATCACGGTCGTGCGTGACAAAGGCGCGCACTGTACGATTGATCTGCGAAAGCACTTCTTGTCCCATTGCGTAGAACTGGTTGTGCAATTTCTCCAAATCTTCTTCAAATTGTGATCGTAACATCATTCAACTCCTTATCCAAATTTTCCTGTAATATAATCTTCTGTTTCCTTGTTTTGTGGGTCTAGGAACATCTTCTTAGTATCATTAAACTCGATCAAATCCCCATCTAGGAAAAAGCCCGTCTTATCAGAGATACGTGAGGCCTGTTGCATGGAACGCGTTACCAAGAGCATGGTGTATTTATCTTTCAGACCATACAAGGTTTCCTCAATCTTACCAGCCGAGATAGGATCCAAAGCTGAAGTTGGTTCATCTAATAGGATGATTTTCGGGCTAGTTGCCAAAACACGGGCAACACAGACACGTTGCTGTTGACCTCCTGAAAGACCAATGGCTGAATCATGCAAACGATCCTTAACCTCATCCCAGATGGAAGCACGTTGCAAGGCCTTTTCTACTGCTTCATCAAGGACTTGTTTATCCTTGACTCCATTGATACGTAGTCCGTAAACAACATTTTCGTAGATAGACATAGGGAAGGGATTGGGCTGTTGGAAAACCATGCCTATTTCCTTACGCAATTCAACCGTATCTGTGCGAGGACTATAGATATTGTGACCATTATAGACCACTGATCCAGTTGTTGTCACCTCAGGGTTTAAATCTCCCATGCGGTTGATGGCCTTGAGAAGAGTTGACTTCCCAGATCCAGAAGGACCAATGAGGGCAGTTATTTCCTTGGGTTGGAAAGAAAGGGAAACACTATTCAAGCCTTCTTTTTATTGTAATAAACGGACAGGTCTGACACCTGTAAAATCGCTTCTGACATACCGTTTCCTTTCTAACCAAAGTGTCCTGTTACATAATCATTGGTTGACTGTAACTTAGCATTTTGGAAAATATTGGATGTCTTATCATACTCAATCAAATCTCCCAAGTAGAAAAATCCAGTGTAATCACTTGCACGGGCAGCCTGCTGCATACTGTGGGTAACGATGATGATGGTGAAGTCTTTCTTCAATTCCAACATGGTTTCTTCCAGCTGGGCTGTCGCAATTGGATCCAAGGCTGACGCTGGCTCATCCATCAAGAGGATATCTGGCTTGACAGAGATGGCGCGAGCGATACAGAGACGTTGTTGCTGACCACCAGACAGGGTCAAGGCTGACTTGTGCAAATCATCTTTTACCTGATCCCAAAGGGCAGCCTGACGTAGAGAGGTTTCGACAATTTCATCAAGGACTTTCTTGTCCTTAACACCTGCACGTTCGTGGGCAAAAGTGATGTTACGGTAGATAGACTTGGCAAATGGATTTGGACGTTGGAAGACCATTCCGATGTGCTTGCGCATCTCATAGACATTGATTTCTGGACGGTTGACATCAATCCCTTGGTAGAGGATTTGACCTGTTACCTTAGCAATATCAATGGTATCATTCATCCGATTGAGACTGCGAAGGTAAGTAGATTTCCCAGATCCAGAAGGACCAATCAAGGCTGTAATTTTATTCTTTTCAAATTGCATATCGATGCCCTTAATGGATTCATTTTTACCGTAGTAAACATGTAAATCCTTGGTTGAGAGGGCCACTTTTTCTTCAGGGAAGGTGATGATATGCTTTTCATCCCAGTTATATTTTGACATGGCTTCTCCTTTAGGCAGCGGTTAATTTCTTGTGTAAATAGCTTCCGAGTTTGCGAGCTCCAAAGTTAAAGATTAAGATAAAGATGAGGAGCACAGCTGCAGAACCTGCAGACACGATGGTAGCATCAGGAATTGTTCCCTCGCTATTGACTTTCCAGATGTGGACAGCCAAGGTTTCTGCTTGACGGAAGATTGAGATGGGGCTGGTAACACTGAGGATATTCCAGTTAGACCAGTCAAGGGCTGGTGCAGACTGTCCTGCCGTATAGATAAGAGCGGCAGCCTCACCAAAGATACGGCCAGATGCCAAGACAACACCCGTTACGATACCTGGAAGGGCTTCTGGAATAACAACATGAACAATTGTCTCCCAACGAGAAATACCAAGAGCCAAGCCAGCCTCACGCTGTGTATGGTGAACGTGTCTCAAACTATCTTCGACATTCCGAGTCATCTGAGGCAGGTTAAAGACCGTCAAGGCCAAGGCACCTGAAATAATGGAAAATCCATACTCAAACTGGACTACAAAGATCAAGTAACCAAAGAGACCTACAACGACTGACGGTAAAGAAGACAAAATCTCAATACAGGTACGAATGAAATTGGTCACAGGTCCTTTTTTTGCATACTCAGCTAGGAAAATCCCAGCCCCCATGGATAACGGTACAGAGATAATCAAGGTAATAACCAGAAGGAAGAAGGAATTATAAAGCTGAATCCCGATACCTCCGCCTGCTTGATAGGAGGAAGATTTCCCAGTCAAGAAGGACCAAGAGATGTGGGGTAACCCTCTCACTAGGATATAGAGAATCAAAGACGCCAAAATGGTCACGATGATACCCGAGATGCTATAGAGGACAGCTGTTGCAAGTTTATCTAATTTCTTAGCGTGCATAGTTTTTCTTTCCTCTTTCTTTCGTAATCAATTTAATTACACTGTTAAAGGCCAAACTCATCAAGAGCAAGACTAAGGCCAGTGACCAGAGAACGTTATTATCAACCGTTCCCATGACGGTATTTCCGATACCCATAGTCAAAACAGAAGTCAAAGTCGCAGCAGGTGTTGTTAGCGAGGTTGGGATAACTGCTGAGTTTCCGACAACCATCTGAATAGCAAGAGCTTCACCGAAGGCACGCGCCATCCCAAAGACCACTGCTGTGAAATACCTGAACGTGCTGCTTTCAAGGTCACACGCCAGATGGTTTGCCAACGAGTGGCTCCCATAGCCAAACTAGCTTCACGGTAATGACGAGGAACAGCACGCAAGCTGTCTGTTGTCATAAAGGTTACAGTTGGTAGGATCATGACAAAGAGAACGAAAATCCCTGACAAAATTCCAAACCCAGTTCCACCAAAGACACTGCGGACAAAGGGAACTACGACCTGCAAACCAATAAATCCATAGACAACTGAAGGAATCCCAACAAGAAGTTCAATGGCTGGTTGCAAAATCTTTGCACCCTTTGGTGATACTTCTGTCATAAAGACTGCAGCACCAATAGCAAAGGGAGTTGCGATGAGGGCTGATAAAATCGTCACAATAAAGGAACCCAAAATCATCGGCAGGGCACCAAATTGTTTACCTGAAGGATTCCAAGTTTGTCCAAAGAGGAAATCAAAGATGTTGACTCCATTGACAAAGAAGGTCGACAAGCCTTTCTGCGCTACAAAGATCAAAATCATCGCCACAATGATCACAATCAAAGAAAGACAGGCGAAGGTCAATCCTTTACCAAACTTCTCAAGACGAGAGTTCTTTGAAGGAGAGAGCAATTTTTTTGAAAGTTCTTCTTGATTCATTATTGACCCCCTTCTATTGCTGTTACGGTACCTGACGCATCTTTTTGGACTTTCATTTCATTGATGGAAATATAGCCCATGCCCTTAACAATTCCAGTTTGGGCTTCGTCTGAGAGGATGAATTTTAAAAATTCAGCTGCCAACTCATTCGGCTGACCTAAGGTGTACATGTGCTCATAAGACCACAAAGGCCAGTTATTGGTCGTTACATTTTCAGTTGTCGGCTCATAGCCATTGAGCTTCATGGTCTTGACCGAGTCATCCACATAGGCAAAGGCAAGATAAGAAATGGCTCCTGGAGTCTGCGAAACAATTGACTTAACCATCCCATTAGAATCCTGTTCTTGGCTCTGCATAGCCGCTTGACCATTCATTACGACATTATCAAAGGTTGCTCGCGAACCCGAACTTGCTGCACGGTTAATGATCGAAATAGCTAAGTCTTTGCCACCAACCTCTTTCCAGTTAGTCACTTCACCGGTAAAGATTTTACGAAGTTGCTCGGTTGTGAGATTTTCAACATCTACTTCCTTGTTCACAATCACTGCAAGACCAGCTACTGCAACCTTGTGGTCCACAAGCGCTGAAGCATCAATACCATCTTTTTCCTCAGCAAAAACGTCAGAGTTGCCAATATCTACAGCTCCAGACTGCACCTGAGAGAGTCCTGTTCCCGAACCTCCACCTTGAACGTTGACTGTTTTTCCGATATTTTTTGAACCAAATTCATCTGCTGCAGCTTCGACCAGAGGCTGAAGGGCAGTTGAACCGACGGCTGTCATGGTTTCTCCACGATCAATCCAGCTTGCACATCCGGCTAGAAAACCTGCAAGTAAAAGTGTCGCAAGAGATAGGACGAGCTTCTTTCTTTTTTTCACTGTTTTTCTCCTTGAACATAATGATGAATGCTCTGATTTCTTTCAGTTCCTATCATGCCAATCAGCGATGATAAGATTTGGCTTACGATTTATAGACTGCAGGTCCCTTGAGGACCAGCAAGTTCATCACATAATATAAGTAAAAATGAAAGACTCTCAGAAAAAACCATACTTCCACTATAACATAGAATAGGCTCTTTGACTAGCTTTTTCACTTGAATCTGAGGCCTTTTGGATAATAATTTTTTAAAACATTTCCAGTAACTTTTGCAAAGCCCAGTCCGTTTCCTTGAACAAGAACTTGATACCAGCCATTTGGTAGACTTTCTGCTAACGGAACTGTCTCCCCAGCCACATATTTTACAAAGTCCTCATCCTTGATTTCTACCCTTTGTTTCACCTGACTTGATTTTAAGGCCAATCCCAGAGCAAAGCTTGGTTCGAAGCGTTTCTTCTTAAAGTACCCAAATGAAGTCCATTTCTAGCAATTTTAAGTTTCCCTAGATCAGGTAGCATCTCTGGTAAGAGATAGAGTTGGTCGCCAAAAGTTTGTAGAAGGCCAGTTAGTGATATTTTGAGATGTTTTTGGACAAATTCCTGCCATAAAGCTAGTTGTTCGCGACTGAGATTGCTCTTACTGACTTTGAATTTGGGTGTTGGATTTTCTCCCTTGAACTGCAAATGGGCAACAAACTGACCTTCTCCCTTAAAATGGTGAGGGTACATCCGAGCCGTTTCAGGGAGATCAATCCCTGCTACCATGCCATTCACATGCTCGACCGGAAGCAGTTCAAAATCATAAGCATCTAGTAACCAGCGAACGATCTCTTCGTTTTCCTCTGGCGCCCAGGTACAGGTCGAATAAACCAGACGACCACCTTCAGCAAGCATGGTGACTGCATCTTCTAAAATCTCTCTTTGGAGGCTGGCACATTGGCTCGGATAGTCGATGTTCCAATAGTCCATGGCATCTGGTTGTTTACGGAACATCCCTTCACCTGAGCAAGGGGCATCAAGGACAATCACATCAAAATAGCCTTTAAAAACCTTGGCTAGGCGGTCCGCAGACTCATTGGTCACGACTACGTTTGTCGCTCCAAACCGCTCCATATTTTCCACCAAAATTTTAGCTCGTTTGCTTGAAATTTCGTTGGAAACAAGGACTCCCTGATTAGCCAGATAAGCTGCCAATTGAGTGGATTTCCCACCTGGCGCTGCCGCCAAGTCCAAGACCTTCATACCAGGAAGGGGCTGAGCTACCTGGGCTACCATTTGGGCAGCAGGCTCTTGCGAATAAACGAGGCCTGTCACGTGCTCTGGTGACTTCCCTGAAACCTTTCCATAATGCCCCCAAGGTGTATGGGGAATGGCATCCGCAAACGATAGCTGACGTTCTTTTAAGGGATTAACCCGAAAAGCCGAAACTGCTTCTTGTTCAAAAGAGGCAAGAAAATCTCTTGCCTCATCTTCTAGTATCTCTTCATATTTTTCAACAAATCCTTCTGGAAATTGCATTTAATTTTCTTTCCTTTCATAAATGTAGGACTGAATCTCTTCTTGCATCTCGCTTGGCACCAACATGACCGGCTGGCGTGTTTGAAAATCAACAGGTTCACCAGAAACTGTAAGAAGACGATAGCCCAGACTTTCTCCTAGGATACTTGCAGCAGCGTAATCCCAAGGTTGCAAGTAGGTGATATAGGTCAAGAGACGACCTGATAAAACCTTGGCAAAACTAATGGCTGCACTACCATAAACACGGACTCCCAATGCTGCTCGGCCCAAATCTGCCAAGCCCCATTCATTGGTTTCAAACATGCCTGAATTACCAGCCACTAAAAATTCTTGAAGAGGTTTCTTTTTAAAAGTTGGTAAGGTCTCATTATTACGACAAGGAAGAAAGTCACCACCACCATGGTAACAATCCCCTTTCATGACATCATAGATGATGCCAAATTTCCCAACCCCATTCTCAAAGTAGGCCAACATAACAGCAAAATCTTCCTGCTGAGCGACAAAGTTATTGGTACCGTCAATGGGATCAATTACCCAAACGAGACCTTGTCCAACTGCCGCACGCAAACAGCCTTCTTCTGCACAAATCAAGTCCTCAGGATAGGAGGACTTGATCCGCTCAACAAGGAGTTCCTGAACTTCCTTATCCAAACGCGTCACCAAGTCTGTGGGGGAAGACTTACGCTCGACCTGCAAATCTTCTTGCATGTGGGCCAAAATGTAATCTGCAGCTTCTTGCACAATCTGTTTGGCAAATTCAAATTTAGTTTTCAAGAGAAATCTTCCCTTCTCTTTTTTCTTTTGCTAATTGAACTGCACGATAGAAGGAATAACCGCTAGCCGTCTCAAATTCGCGACCTAAGCGCTTTTCTTCGCTTTTGCTCGGAACTACGGATTTAAATTCCTTGTAGGAATCTAGCAGTTTTTTTGCTTCTACCTTATCTTCATAGGCAGCTTCAACATCATTAAAAAAAGAAAGCACTGAAGCAAGTTCTTCAGTGCTCCACGACAAATCTAGTGGGTAACTATACTGTTTGTTCATCTATCCAATACCAGCTCTCAATGTTGCTTCTTTCAATTCTTGTTTACGGTAACTACGAGGGAGAAAAGCACGAATCTCATCTTCATTAAAACCGATTTGCATGCGTTTAGTATCTATAATAATTGGGCGACGCAAAAGACTAGGATATTGCTCAATCAACTGAAGCAACTCCGATACCGAAATACTCTCTACATCAATATCCAATTTTTGGAAAATTTTTGAACGAGTTGAAATGATGTCATCAGTACCATTTTCGGTCAAGGAAAGAATATGTTGCAATTCTTTTCTTGTTAAAGGACTGGTCATAATATTATGCTCTTGAAAGGGCACCTTATGCGTCTCTAACCAGGCCTTTGCCTTACGACATGATGTACAGCTCGGTGATAAAAATAGTGTAATCATGCTTTTCTCTTCTTTATCTATACTTTGCTATTCTTATTATACAAAAAAATAAAGCGCTTGACTAGCAATTTCTAGAAAAAAGCCTATTTTTTTCTAGAAAAATAGACTGTATGCGAACGAATACCTCTATTCTGACTAGATTAATTCACCCCTCATCAGAATTTCTAAATCCGTTTCTATTTTATCTATGCAAAATACTAGAATAGTTTAGAATTACGACTTTTCAAATAAAGGAAGCCAAATATGCTTTCATAGAAGCCAAAGAAGAGAAGGAAAGCATGGAGAAAGAAGGTCTCTGGTAAAATCAAAATAACTGGGTCCTTTGCTGGATCAAAAAGCCAGGTATTATCTCCCACAAAGAGAATCTGATGAAAAAGAGTAAAGAATTGCTCGAAACCAATCAACACTCCTACAAGCCCAATGACCAAAGGAAAGACTAATAAAGTCAGAATACTTTTACGATATAGTGATAAAAAGCCTTTTTTTACAATCTTTTTAACAAAGAAATAAAAACATGGTAGTGTTACCAAAGTGACTAGCTGAACTAAGTGAAAGAGGTTCTTCACCACCGCAAAGTGGTGTAGGCCTGCTGCCGAAGAACGAAAATCCGGCATCTGTAGGATCTGACTAAAGGGATTGGTCAGGTAATTCATTAAGATATGAAAGTTGTACTGAATGGTTTCGGATTTTAGAAAGACACGATCCGTTAAATTCAGCCACTCAATCTCCAAAGGATAGAAAATCCATGCCAGATAAATGGTTAAGAGAATAGAAAGGGAGAGGAAAAAGAGCATGCTTCCCCAAAAGGTTAGTTTAGTTTTCATCAAAATCCCACTCCGCAAGGCTAGACACCACATGAGTTGGTGCGATTGGCAAGTTCGCCACTTCTTCTGCCTTGGTAAAACCTGTCGTCACCAAGAGCGTTGGAATATCATTGTCAATCCCTGCTCGAATATCGGTCAAGTAGTTATCCCCAACCATGAGCAAGTCTTCTCGATCCAAGCCCAGATGTTCCACGGCCTTGTCCATAATGATAGCATTCGGTTTTCCGATATAAACTGGTTTACCCGAGTTGTTGCTTCAAGAAGTGTTACCAGTGAACCAGCACCTGGCAAGAGACCACGCTCTGTTGGAATATTGAGGTCGGGGTTGGTTCCGATAAAGTGGGCACCCTTTTGAATGGCAAGAGTTGCCGTAGCAAATTTTTCATAGTCCACTTGCCAGTCCAGTCCAACTACCACATAGGCAGGATTTTCCTTGTCTTCGACATAACCAGCCGCCTGAATGGCATCCTTGAGTCCTGCTTCTCCGATGACATAGACTGTCTTTTCCAGTCCCAAGTCATTCATATAGTCGATGGTTGCCAAAGTCGCTGTGTAAACCGTTGATAGAGGTGTGTTGATATTAAAATTCTGAGCCAACATCTCTTGGACACTCTCAGGAGTTCGAGTTGTATTGTTGGTCACAAAGAGATAGGGAATCTCTCGTTTTTGCAATTCATGCACAAAAGCCTCACCTGCCGGAATCCGGTCTTTCCCCTTGTAAATGGTGCCGTCTAAATCAATTAAATAACCTTTATAAGCCATATCGTCCTTTCTAATTGCCTTCAATTTCTTGCCAAGTAATCATAGCTTGGGCATTGATCTCGCCATCACTGATAATCTCATGCTTGCTTTCTAGTCCCTTGAGTTCATAAGCTGAGGCAATCATGCCACCTGGCCGCACTTCTTTGACATACTTAAGATTGATTTTCTTTGGAATATACTTAGTTAGAAAATCGGCTCCCATGACCTCAAAAATCCAGTCTAGGTATTTACTATTATTGACATGACCATTCATATCCAAGTCGTAAAAACGAACATGGTAGTCTTTACTGATTGGATCTTCTAGATTTGCATACTTTGGCCCACGGATGAGTTTTTTATCAAACTCAGACTGGTAAGGAGCAACAATTTCCGGTTCGACAGCATGAACTTTACGACTGTCTCTGTCCATGAGAACAAAGGTTGCTACCATGCGAATGATTTCTTGACCTGCTTCATCATAAATAGTGAAACGGCGGTAGCAAAAAAGACGATTGTAAGTCAATGCTTCTGTTTCAATCGTAATCTCCTCAGCAAAGCGAGGCAATCGAACCACGTCAATCTCATAGTCTGTAATAATCCAGACCAGATTGTAACGTTCTAACATATCCTTGTCGCTAACTCCCAGTTCAATCGACTGCATACCTGATACTTGCAAGGACAGCAAAATCACATCTGGAAGTTTGATATGGCCGTTCATATCCGCCATATCAAAAGGAATTTCATTTTCATTTGATAAGTTAAACCCATTGTTCTACTCCAAAATAAATCGTTCTGCTACAGTATCTCCTAAAAAGAGACCTCTCTTTGTCATTCGGACACGGTCATCATCGATCTGCATAAGACCCTGTTGGGTTAAGTCTTTGACGATTTCTCCATAAATTCCTTCAAAGGAACGTCCGAATTTTTCCTCAAATCTAGCTATGGAAACTCCAGATTTCTTGCGGAGTCCCAAAAACATTTCTTCTTCCATCTGCTCCTTTTGGCTCAGGTGTTCTTCTGTTATCCGAGCATTTCCTGCCTCTACTGCACTGAGATAATGTCGAATAGGACCGTGATTTTTATAACGAACTCCGTCTACATAGCCTGAAGCACCCGCGCCGATACCATAATACTCAGCATTATCCCAGTACATGAGATTGTGGCGACTTTCAAAGCCTGGTTTGGAGAAATTTGAAATCTCATAATGCTCAAAACCAGCTCGCTCAAGTTCCGCAATGATGTACTCAAACATTTCTGCTTCTAATTCTTCCTTGGGCAGGGGCAATTTCCCACGTCGCATACGGTTCATAAAGACCGTATGATTCTCCAAAATTAAGCTATAAAGGCTCATATGAGGAATATCCAGTCCAATGGCCTTAGCCACATTTTCCTTGACCTGATCCATAGTTTGACCCGGAAGAGCATAGATTAGGTCAATGGAGATATTGTCAAAACCAGCCAGTTTGAGGCGGTCGATATTCTCATAAATGTCCTTCTCCAAGTGACTACGCCCAATCTTTCAGCATTTTGTCATCAAAAGTCTGCACACCTAAGGAAACACGATTGACTGGCGAATGTTTCAATACCGCAATCTTATCCGCGTCCAAGTCTCCTGGATTGGCCTCAATGGTCAACTCTTCCAAGACAGACAAGTCCAAGTTTTTAGTCAAGCCATCCAAGAGCACCTCTAATTGCGGAGCTGACAAAGCCGTTGGAGTCCCACCTCCAATATAGAGAGTTCGCAACTTTTGGATATCATAAGAACGAAACTCTTCTAGCAGATGCTCCAGGTAACTATCTACTGGTTGATTCTTGATAAATACTTTTGAAAAGTCACAATAATAACAAATCTGTGTGCAAAAGGGAATATGCACATAGGCTGACGTTGGTTTTTTCTGCATAGTACTTATTATACCACAAAGACGGGTTTCCAGATAAAAATCACCATCCCCAGAACCTTAGATGAACCAGAGACGGTGATGTTTTATTCTTCTGTAATATCAATAATAATCTCTTCTTCGTCTTCTACGATATCTGGAGTTGCTGACTGTTCTTGCCATTGCTCCTTGAGATTGTTAAAGGTTTCTTTCGATGCTTCTGTCGCTTGTCGTGCACATGTTTTGGCTTGATTAAGGACACTGTCAAAAGTAATTTCACCAGATTCTACTTGTTCCTTTGTTTTCAGCACAAAGTCAGTTGCCTGTTCTTTCACTTCTGTCAATTTCTCACAGACTTGCTCTTTGGCATATTCTGGATCTTCTCTCAAGTCATCTAGAAAATCCTGAGCTTGACTACAAACTTGCTTGCCCTTGTCACTGGTTAAGAACAAGGCCAGAGCTGCACCTGAAACAGTTCCTAAAAGGATAGAGGATAGTTTTCCCATGAGATTTCTCCTTTTTTTATTTTTTTGAGAAAAATTTACTAGCAACACGGAGTGCAGATAATCCAGCACCCGTCTTAAGTGTTTTTGATCCGACTGATGAAGCTTTCTTGCTCAAGACACGCGCTTGGCTATTGAGGTCAGATACTGACTCAGATAAGTCTGCTACAGCCGTAAAGAGTGGGTCGATCGTCGAAACCTTAACATTGATATCATCTACTAAGACATTAACTTTTACCAACAATTCATTGGTATGATGTAAGGTAACATCTACATCTGAAGACAAGGTTTTGATGGTTTTCTCCGTCTCATTAATCATTCGACCTGCTTTTTTTGAATGGTGATCGTCAGATAGACTAAACAAACGATCAAAGCAATAGCAACAAGAATATAAGCAACTTCTAACATTTAGTTTTCCTCCTCAGTTTGATAGAAAGGGGCTTTCTTTCGATTTTGATAAAGTATGATGTAAACACCTAGTCCAATCAGGACAACTGATAACCATTGGGACACCCGCAGTCCAAAGAACATAAGACTATCCGTTCGCATTCCTTCGATGATCATACGACCAAAACCATACCAAATCAAGTAGAAAGCAGTGATATGACCTCGTCTGATTCCCTTCAATTTTCTTCTAAAAATCAGAATCAAAGCAAATCCAATCAGATTCCAAACCGACTCGTAAAGGAAGGTCGGCTGACGGTAGCTACCGTCAATGTACATCTGATCACGAATGAAGCCTGGCAAATAATCCAGACTATCTACTGCTGCACCGTAGGCTTCTTGGTTAAAGAAATTCCCCCAGCGTCCTAAACTTTGGGCAACCATCACGCTCGGTGCTGCAATGTCTAAGAAATCCCAAGTATTGATCAGCTTTCTATCTGCAAAGATATAAAGGACAATAGCTCCTGCTATCAAACCTCCATAAATGGCCAAACCACCATTCCAGATGGCGATGATTTCACCTGGATTTTGCAGATAGTAATCTAAGCGAAAGAGTACATAGTATAATCTAGCGCCTAAAATCGCAACTGGAAAAGCAATCAGGATAAAATCCAAAATGTCATCTGACAGGATTTTCTTTTTAGGAGCTTCTTTCATGGCAAGATAAACTGCCAAGACCAAGCCTGCCACAATACACAAGGCATACCAACGAATGGAAAAAGGTCCGATTTCAAATGCAACTGGATTAATCATCTTTCACCTCATTTTTGGAGATGAGATTAGTTAAGCGTTCTTCAAATAAACGCGTCGCATCAAAGCCCATTTCCTTAGCGCGATAGTTCATAGCTGCTGCCTCAATAACAACTGAGATATTGCGTCCTGTTTTTACTGGGATACGAATACGTGGAATAGTCACACCAGAAACTTCTAATTCTTCGGCATTGTTTCCTAGACGATCAAAAGTCTTTTGGGTATCGTAATTTTCCAAATAGACTGCCAGCTGAACTTGTGAAGAATCTTTTACAGCGCTTGCTCCGTAGAGACTCATCACATCGATAATCCCCACTCCACGAATCTCAAGCAAATGCTTCAAAATTTCAGCGGGCTCTCCCCAAAGGGTCATTTCATCCTTAGCAAAGATATCCACACGGTCATCTGCTACCAAACGGTGTCCGCGTTTCACAAGCTCGAGACCTGTCTCACTCTTACCGATACCACTATCCCCTTGGATCAAGACACCCATGCCATAAATGTCCATCAAGACACCATGCACACTAGTCCGTTCAGCTAAACGGGAATCAAGGTAGCTAGATAACTCTCCCGACAAGCGACTAGTAGCTGTACGACTGGTTAAAATGGCAATCTTACATTCCCTAGCAGCTCTCAACATCTCCTCTGGAATCACCAAACCACGCGCAACAATAACCACTGGTGTTTCTGGTTGAAACATCTTGGTCAAGACTTTATAACGGTTGTGAGAAGACATAGCGACCAGATAAGACCACTCCTTCATCCCCAACAGTTGAAGTCGCTCTGGAGTATAGTAATCAAAATAGCCTGTCATTTCAAGACCTGGTCGAGAAATGTCCGCTGTGTTGATTTCTTTTTCAAGCAATTCGCCCTCGCCGTATACAATGTCTAGTCTGAGTTTTTCAATGATTTCTCTTACTAAAACTGACATAATTTCCTCCTTCAATCGAGTTCTCCTTACTATTATATCAGATTGTAGGTGGAAGTTTCCTTTTTTTGCAAGATTTACAGTATTTATTTAAAAATAAAAAGACTAGATTTCTCTAGCCTTTCATTTCAAATTAGAATTTTTTTACGTTTACGAGCTGCTTCTGATTTACGTTTACGTTTTACAGAAGGTTTTTCATAGAATTCACGTTTGCGTGTTTCTTGAAGAGTACCAGCTTTAGTAACTGCACGTTTGAAACGACGAAGTGCATCGTCAAGAGATTCATTCTTACGTACTACAGTTTTAGACATTTTTTTCACTCCCTTCAAGTTCAAGATCTATTCTATTCTACACGCAAAATGAATAAATGTCAAGGGGAAAGCAACCATAAACTTTTATTATTTTTGCTTTCTTCTTGTATCCATAAAATTAATTCATCCATAGCAAATTCTCGCTAAGTGAATTATCAACCTCTAATCGTTTTAGTGGTAAAATATTAATGTTCTTCCAACCTCACCTTTATCGTCTTTATTCTATTGTTAAGATATCTATTTGTTCATCGTTAACGATAATCGCTTGGTGATTATGAAGCGCTAGCAATTCAAGCTGCTTTTTATACATTTCAAAGGTCTTTTTGCTACTATCAGCAAAAGGTTCCTCACCATAATGTGGAAGGATGTAAAAATCCACTTCATCCAATCCCGCTGTATCATATAACTCTGTCGCTACCATCTTGTCGTCCATGAGTTTATTGTAGTCAATATCCTTGGCTGTAATGATAGCCCCTGCTGATTCTCCCACATAGACTAACCCATCTCTTATTTGTTCTTTGATGAGAGATGGGAGTTGCTTTTTCTTTAATTCTTGCAATAAATAAAAGGTATTCCCGCCTGAGACATAAAGAATCTTGCTTTGGAAAATCTTTGCCTGCGCAGTTTCTCGATCACAAGAAGCAATATCTAGAACCTCTATCTCAAAGCCTAAATCTCTGAATGTTTGCTGAGCTTCATCGATATAGGCGGTGTAGTCCTCTTGGTTCCCAGCGGTAGGAATAAATAAAACTTTGTTTTCTAGATTCTTTTCCTTTGCATAATCGCTAAAAAGCTTTTTGACTCCAGCAAAGTATGAACATAAAAATAATTGTTTCATGATTGTACCTCCATTAGTTTTTAACAATTTTATAAAGTATCCACGATACCTTTCTTTGACTAGTTACGAGCTCAAACCCTATTAGCAACAAGAATCGTCTAAATGATTCTTCGCTTTGAATCTCTGGTAAAAAATAAGATAACTTGTTATATCCACAAGCTAGTAAGAGTATCCCGTCTGATTTGAGTATCCTTCGAAGTTTCATAAAAGAAGCCTCTAGATCCTGCCAATGAAAATGAGTTTGAAAGGCTGTGATTAAATCAAAACTTTCATCGGAAAAACCTGTCTCCCTAACGTCTCTTCGTTCAAAATTTAGATTAGTCATCTCTATCTGTTTGGCTTGAGCTATTGCAGTATCTGAAATGTCGATTCCAGTTACGGTACTTTGCGGAAAAGTTTCTTTCAGCAGGATAGTTGAACGGCCATTCCCAACTCCTACATCTAAGATTACAGGATAAAATGTTCTATCCAGATGACAAATTGCCCATAAAAACATGGGGAGATAGGCCCGATTCCACAATTTCATCATTCGTTTTCCTAGAAAGCCCGGAGGATTCTTTGATTGCTGAATGAGACGACAAAACAGTAACATTAAAAGTAAAAAACAAATAAAACTGATTATATAAATCAAAGTTCGAGCCTCCCCTGTATAGCTATATTATACCACTTTAGCGGGATAGTGAACATTTGAAGTAAAAAACCACTCACTCCAAAGAGCAAGTGGTTCTTGTACTTTTTATTTTTCAAGCAAGCTGAGCGCTTCAGCATCCGCAATAATAGTCACATCAGGGTGGTTTTGTAGGCTACTTGCTGGTAGACTTTCAGTTACTGGGCCTGACACTGTTCCAGCAATAGCTTCTGCTTTTGACTCACCGTAAGCAAAGAGTAGGATAGACTTGGCATCCAAGATGTTTTTGATCCCCATTGAAATGGCTTGAGTTGGGACGTCTTCAATCTTGTCAAAGAAGCGAGCATTGGCTTCGATGGTAGACTGATCAAGTTCGACTAGATGCGTTTGGCTATCAAATGGAGTGCCTGGCTCGTTAAAGCCGATATGTCCATTGCGTCCGATTCCCAAGATTTGGAGATCAACTGGGTGGTCAGCCAAAATCTGATTGTAACGTTCAACTTCAGCTTCAGCATTGTCCTTAACCCCACGAGGCAAGAAGCTTTCTTTAAATGGTTTTTGATTAAACAAGTGTTCTTGCATGAAGTAACGATAAGACTGAGGATTGTCTCCATCAAGTCCCACATACTCATCAAGGTTTACACTGGTTAGATTTGAAAAATCAAGGTCACTCTCAACGATTTCCTTGTAAAATTCAAGCGGACTGCTTCCTGTCGCAAGTCCTAGAGTTTGAGCGCCATTGGCCAACTTTTCCTTCAAAATCTCAAAAGCAACTTTTCCACCTTCGACTTGATTTTCAACTTTAATAACTTTCATTTTATTTCCTCCATATTTCTATATTCATTATATGGTATAGACCAATTTTTGTCAAGTGAAAACGATTTATTTTCCAAAAAAGAGCGTCCAAACTTGAAACGTGTTATAATGGATAAGATTAGGAGTTAGAAAGAATGATGAAAAAAATGAATACAGCTGATTTTGATTTCCACTTGCCTGAGGAATTGATTGCCCAAACTCCCCTTGAAAAACGGGATGCCTCTAAGCTTCTCATCGTCAATCGTGAGACGGGAGAATTTCAGGATAAACACTTCCACTCTATTATCGATATGCTGGAACCGGGTGATGCCCTTGTCATGAACGACACCCGTGTTCTCCCAGCCGCCTCTATGGTCAAAAGGAAGAAACGGGAGGTCATGTGGAACTTCTCCTTCTAAAAAACACTGCTGGTGATGAGTGGGAAGTTCTAGCGAAACCTGCCAAACGCCTCAAGGTCGGTACTCGCGTCAGCTTTGGAGATGGTCGTCTCAGCGCTGTCGTTACGGAAGAATTGACCCACGGGGGCCGTATTGTCCGCTTTGAATACCAAGGAATTTTCCTAGAAGTTTTGGAAAGTCTAGGTGAAATGCCATTACCACCTTATATCCATGAAAAACTGGATGATCGTGAACGCTATCAAACGGTCTACGCTAAAGAAAGTGGCTCTGCTGCTGCACCGACTGCTGGGCTTCACTTTACCAAAGAACTGCTAGCAGAAATCCAAGCCAAGGGTGTCCATTTGGTTTATTTGACCCTCCACGTTGGTTTAGGAACCTTTAGACCCGTTTCTGTTGACAATCTGGACGAACATGAAATGCACTCAGAGTTCTACCAACTGTCTGAGGAAGCAGCTTCTACCCTTCGCTCTGTCAAGGAAAATGGAGGTCGTGTCATCGCTGTCGGAACCACTTCTATCCGTACGTTGGAAACTATTGGTTCCAAGTTTGACGGACAAATCCAAGCAGATTCTGGCTGGACCAATATCTTTATCAAACCAGGTTACCAATGGAAGGTCGTGGATGCTTTTTCAACCAACTTCCACCTCCCCAAGTCAACTCTCGTTATGTTGGTTTCTGCCTTTGCAGGCCGTGACTTAGTCCTAGATGCTTACCAACATGCTATTCAAGAACACTACCGTTTCTTTAGTTTCGGTGATGCCATGTTTATCTATTAATTTCATAATCAAAAAACGCATAGAACCAGATTTGATTCTATGCGTTTTGTAATGGATAACTTTATTAGTTAATTTATTGTAAAGGTTGGATCTTTTAAGCTCTGAACACTGGCATTGATAACCGCTCCGATAATCAAAATCTTAGCAATAAGAATAAACCAGAACATCATGACTACCACGATAATGGAACTGAAAAATCGGACGTCAACTAGATGATTGACATAACTATTGACATAAACAGAAAAGATATTCAATAAAAAGATAAGAGTTAGCAAGACAAAGACACTTCCTGGTAAAACATAGCGGATTCGTGGTGCTTTTACTTTGGGAAGAAAATAGTAAATCATGACTAGAATGGCAAAGATCAAGGCATAGACCAGAGGGCCTGTAAAATCTTGCAGGTAGGAGAGTAGCGGACTATCTGATTGCCAGTAAGTTTTGAAAAGGTTAAGCAACATACGACCAAACATACTCAAAAACAAGGCTAGGGCAAAAAGAATCTGCAGGCCGAAACTAACCAGTAAACTCATCAACTGATGGGAGATAATTCCTCGACTCTTGGTCACTCCATAGGCTTTGTTAAAGGCCTTTTGGAGGAAATCCATTGATTTTGAGAAGGTCCATAGAGCTGACAAAACTGCAAAGCTCAATAAGCCTGTTGAGGGTTGAGTCAGAACTTCTCGGACAATCTTGGCGACCACATCATACACTGTATCAGGTAGAAATTCTTTAATCGTGAGTAAGAAATTTGAGACCGGAATCTGAAAATAAGGCAAGATATTGACCATTATCATTAGCAAAGGAAAGATTGAAATCAACCAATAGTAGGCAACAGCAACACTGGTCAACTCGCTATCAGATGCTTGATAATAATGCAAAAAAGCTTTCAATAAGGGCCTGTCCATCAGCTCTTTCCACCACTTTTTCATGTTCCATCCTCCGTCATTTTCTTCATTATCTAAGTTTTTCTGATTAAATCTACCATATCATAAGGCAGGGTATTTGCGGCCTCTTTCAGAGAATAATTCTCTAAATTATTAACATTTTGGCGTAGTTTTTTGGCATACTTGGCTGTTATCAGTTTAGCTTCTTCGTATTCAAAGATTGCCTTACGTTCGAGATAGTAGCCTCGTAGCATTTCATCGATATTGTTTGGCTTGATGCGATTGATAACCCGCTCAACAAAAGCACCACTTCCGATAATGGCCGTCTCGCGTAGACGAGACTCTTGCATAAAGCTAATCAGAGAACTCTTGTAAACCCCTTTGAGGTTTTCCAAACTCTCGATAATCAGCTCTGTATTTTCCAAATACAACTCTGAAATCTGATCATAGTCAACTGCTAACAGTTTTCGAGATTCTTCATTCATCCAACTACGAAAAGTCTTACCAAATGTAAACATTTCATGGAGTAGAAAGCGCAGTATCCGTAAAGAAACTAAGAAGTAATACGTAACTCTAGAAGCGAAATTACGATTGATACTCTGCTCCATGTTTTTTAGGTAACGTTGGTAAACTCGATAGCCACGCTCACTGATTCTATTTTCCTCGTAGGCTTGCTCCAAGCCATCACTCTCAATGCTCAAGATAAGAAGTTTGAGGGACTCCCAGTCCTCTTGGACTCCCTTATTTTCCAGACTAAGGATGAGGTTTTCAATCCGACCATGATAGTTATCAATAGCTGCATAAAGAGGGAGTTTGTTCTTGTGATGATCCAGTTCTTTTTCTAATTCTGCCGCTACATCATTCAAAATCGCTATATGCATCAAATGATCCTTACTTTCCTCTTGTTCCTCAGATAAGTAGGGGAGAACCAGTAAACCTGTTAAAAAGCTCAATAGTGTAACGCCTGCTACTAGGAAGAGCAACAGAGGATATTCCTGCTCCAAATGACTTGGTATGAGGAGAATCGTCGCGATAGATACTGTCCCTTTGACACCAGAGAAGGTCAAAAGAAGCATATCTTTCATGTACTTATGGATTTTTTTCTTGAGTCGATGTGTTCTCACAAAGTAAAAACCAGCAATCATGACAAAGCGGATCGCAAAGAGCATGAAGGTCAGTACCACAACTGAAAGCAGTAAAAGAAAGGGATTGTAGAGAGAATTAGACAGAATCGGCTCCGCAATCAACTCTAATTCCATTCCCAAGATAACAAAGACAGATCCGTTTAGCATAAAGGTCACAGTGTGCCAGACGGTCTCTGTCACGGTGTCCACCTGGGCCTCTAGAAGCGTAATTTTTTTGAAACGACTAGCCTTCAAAATCCCTGCAACTACAACTGCGATAATCCCTGAAACATGGATTTCTTCGGCAATAAAGAAAGTCATAAGAGGCAAACTTAACTCTAGCAAGAGTTCACTGGCTATATCTATCGCTCGCACACTCAGTAAAAATGTATGCAAGAAACGATTGACCATAGCTGTCACAAAACCGACTACAAAACCACCAAGGATAGAAATTGCTAGGGAAGTTCCTGCTTGGCTGAGAGAAAAAGTTCCTGTTGTCCAAGCAGCAAGAGCCATCTGAAAGGCAACCAGGCCAGAAGCGTCATTTAAGAGTCCTTCCCCTTTTAGGATATTGGATACCCGTTTTGGGAAACTAAAACGCTCAGACAGAGAAGCAAAGGCTACCAAATCGGTTGGCCCAAGTGCCGCTCCAACTGCTAAACAGGCCGCCAAAGGAAGAGTAAGCCAAAGGAAGTGAGCCATGCCCCCTAAGCTTAAGGTCGAGATAAAAATCACAGGAAAAATCAGGAAGACGACAATCCGCCAGTGCTTCAAAATGGATGTAATGTCCGCTTCTTCTGCCTCCCGAAAAAGTAAGGGACCAATAACCATGGACAGAAACAGCTCTGTATTGAGATGAAAGTCCGTATTGGGGACAAATAAGCCAATCCCAATCCCCAAAAGGATTTGCACAAGAGGAAGGGGCAAAAAAGGTAGAAGTTTATTGGTCGTGGTTGAAATGATTAAGACAAATAAAAATAGAATCAAGTATATGAGTAATTCCACACAATTCCTCCTTAATCTTTTTTACAACAAGATTCAAAAATCTCCTTTTGCTCTTGGATTTTCTGATCAATCTTGGAACAGTCTCTGTGCTCAATTTTTTTCTGGCACCGTTCCATTTCAAGAGCCACTAATTTTTTCTTGATTTTAAGCATCTTTTTGCTCATATGTGCTTCGTCAAGTACTCCAACCGCTCGCTCATACTGCGTTGACTCGACAAAATTTTGGCGCATAGCCTCTAATTTCTCACGTAGGTATTGTTTATCCATGTCTATATCTTTCTAATTTCTCAATCATAACTAAAAACGGGGGATTGTTGACTTGGTTGAGGGTCCGATAAATGGCAGCAGTGTACTCTTGTTGGTTCAGCTGGCTAACAAAGTCCAAAACAGCATCCCTCTCAATATCTCCCCCCTCATGACCATAGTAAATCATGATGGCAATCCTTCCACCCTTAACAAGCAAATGGCAAAGCTTTTCAAGTGCTTCAATGGTAGTCTGAGGTCGGGTGATGACTGATTTGTCAGCAGATGGCAGATAACCCAGATTAAAAATCCCTGCCCTAGCTTCTGTCACAAACTGGTCAAGCGTCTCATGCCCTTGCAAAATCAACTGAACATTCTCTAAACCTGCCTCATTTAAACGGTCTTTGGTTTTCTCCAAAGCTTGTTCTTGGATATCAAAGGCATAGACTTGCTTGGCTAGCTTGGCTAAAAAAAGCGTATCGTGACCATTGCCCATGGTCGCATCCACTACAATATCCTCTTTTGTCACGACTTCCGCCAAAAAATCATGTGCCATCTCAAGTGGTCTTTTCATTTTCAAACTCCTGTTTTACAGCCTTGCATCCTTGAACACTGCCGCGGCGTCTCATTTCAGTTTCAATAGCATTTAGCACTTCCCATTTATTGAGGCTCCACATGGGACCAATCAACATATCTCTAGGCGCATCTCCTGTGATTCGATGGATGACGATGTGCTTGGGAATGATTTCCAATTGGTCACAAATGACCTTGACATATTCGTCTTGACTCATCAGTTGCAAGCGTCCTTCGTGATAATCTCGTTGCATACGTGTATTAGTCATAAGGTGGAGCAAGTGCAACTTAATTCCTTGAATATCATTATCCGTGACACAGCGGCGGACATTTTCGACCATCATCTCATGAGTTTCCCCAGGTAGTCCGTTGATCAGATGGGAAACAATCTCAATCTTAGGATATTTCCGCAAGCGTTTGACCGTTTCTACATACAATTCATAAGAGTGGGCACGGTTAATCAGGTCAGATGTTGCTTCAAAAGTAGTCTGTAAGCCCAATTCTACCGTCACATGCATGCGATCCGATAACTCAGCCAAATATTCAATGGTTTCATCAGGCAAGCAGTCTGGGCGCGTTCCGATATTGATTCCTACTACACCTGGCTCGTTGATGGCTTGTTCATAACGCTCCCGAATCACTTCCACTTTTTCATGAGTATTGGTAAAGTTTTGAAAATAAACCAGATACTTTTTAACATCTGGCCACTTGCGGTGCATAAAGTCAATTTCCTTATAAAATTGCTCACGGATCGGGGCATCTGGTGCTACAATGGCATCTCCAGAACCCGAAACCGTACAAAAGGTACAGCCTCCATGCGCCACAGTTCCATCGCGATTAGGACAGTCAAACCCCGCATCAATAGGAACTTTAAAAGTCTTTTCTCCAAAGAGTTCTCGATAATAATCATTCAAAGTATTATAAGATTTCATAACTTTCATTATAACAAAAAACACTAACAATCTCAAAAGCCTGACTTTGCCATAAAATCCTCTGTTTCTCGTTTCCTTTAGTGATTTTTTATGATACAATATGGGTATGATTTTAATGAAAATAGCATCTATTTTATTATTGATATTAACCTTGGTGGTTTGTTTTATTGTCACCAAGCTTTTCGGACTTAGGAAAATAGGATTTAATTTCGCGGATTTAGCTTTTCCACTTTTGGTATTCGAGTACTACCTTATCACTGCTAAAGCCTTTACCCATAACTTTCTACCACGACTTGGCCTAGCACTTTCACTCCTAGCGATCCTCCTAGTTCTCTTTTTCCTCCTCAAAAAAAGAAGTTTTTACTATCCTAGATTTATCAAATTCTTCTGGAGAGCCGGTTTTCTCCTAACCTTAGTCCTCTATATCGCTATGATTGTAGAGTTAATCTTGCTGACATAATCCTCAAATCTCATCATCCTACTCCTCGTATAGCTACTAGAAAATCATTTCCCTAGTAGTTATGCGAGGAATTTTCGCATGTCCCAAAACAATAATACCTGTTTTCTCATCCATTTATAAAGTCTTTCAAATAAAATAATCCCAAAAACTCTTCTCGTTTCTTCACATGAAAAAGAGAGGACTCATCATCCTCTCTTGGAAGTTATTTCACTTGGTGTAAAGTATTTTACAGCTGAAGAATAGCCTGATATTGTCCTAAATCAGCCTGATTTGCTGCTTCTTTCTGTCTAGAAAGAGCTTCTTTCATCTCTGATGAATGAGTAAGGACACTTTGAATCTTTTCTACCATGCCTGAAATATTTTCTGCTGGGTAAATGTGACTATCTGCAATAAATCGATGGCTATGACAAGTGTTTGTGAAGCTGAGAATCAACATATTGTTCTCAAAGGCTGTGCGACAAGCATTAAGGATTTCATCGCTGATATTGATATCTAAATACAAATCACATTTCTCAAAGCTCAGCAACTCTAGCTGGGCGGATATTTGGATAAAGCGAAACATTTGCAAAACGATTTAGTCCCATTAAATGACCGGACATTTCTGTAATCGCTCCAATATGAAAATGAACATTTGGTAGCTTAGTCACAAGTTCTTCAATCTGCTCAAGCTGATCACTATTAGTCAAAATCAAGGCTTCCGGATTCATGTTATTAAGGCGTTGATAAGCATAGATATATCCAAGATTGTGGAAATAGTTTTTTTCTTCAGGAGCCACCAAGTTTTGAATTTTCTCATAAGCCTGCTTATCTTGGACAGCAATACGAACGTTTCGATTCGTTAGCTTCATAGCCGCTACCATATTACCTGGTAACTCTTCTCCAATAGGCTCTTGCCAGAAAAGAACATCTTCTGCACGACCATTTTTAGGAGGAAGCGAATAGGCCACCAAGAAAGGAGTCGATAGCGAATTATAAATAATTCGATCTGTATCGTACCCACGGTATTGGAGGTAAAAGATAATAAATTCTTGTTTGGATTTAAAAATATGCCGTTTTCCTTCCCATGTAAGGATGATATCTCCCGTCAAATGATTTTCCATAATCACAACGATATTGCTTTGGTCAAAATAGCGAGTATGGGTCGGACGTTGTGTCTTATCATAAGTTATCTGCGCAAAAAGTCGTCCTTTACGATTGTAAATATCTGCTACTCGAACTTGCCCCTCTGAATCCAACCATTCGACAGCCCGAACGCGTCTTTCGTGAGTTGGTTGACGATAAAAAATATTAGCACGTTTCTTACCCATGTCTAGAATTTCACCATTCACATTACTAGAGCGAATTTCCCACAAGTGAGGTTTTGGAACTAGATTAAAATAAAGAGGTCGACTTTCTGGTGTCTCTAAATCTCCTGTGAAATAACTATAAGGAGACTCAACATCTGGAGCAAGATAACCATCGTCTTGGACAACAACAACGGGACAATCTAGCCCTGCTGTTTTTAGTGAACGTAACAAATCAAAACTTGCCTGATCATAGCGTTCAAACAAACAAATCATAGTTTTTATACCTTTCTTTCTGAACCCTACTTAGTTTGTCTGAGCAGATTGGACAAGATCAGACCAACGCTGAGCGATATGCTCATCAAGATAAGGTTTAGCTACCTCATAAGATACTCGAGACAAATCTTCTTGAGAGTGCTGAATAAATAGCTGAATAATCTTCTCTGCATACTCTGTCGTCATAGCATCCAAGTCATCTGGACGAGCCTCAGGAATTAGATAACCATTTTCACCATCACGGATAAATGTTGGATTGCCATAACGTACATCAAATCCAATAATAGGCAGACCAGACCCTACTGCTTCTAGCAAGGTCAGGCCAAATCCTTCACTCGTGGATGCAGTCAAATAAGCTGAATAGTTCTTATAAACATCTGTTAGATGATGATGGCCCATCAGACGGATATAATCTCCTGCCTCCAATTCTTCAATCAAATCCCGAAGCATAGCCTCCTCACCGCCAGTACCATAGATGTCAAAAGTGAGCTCTGGCAAATGTTCATGCGCCTTCACCACAGAGCGAATCAGCCAATCAATGTGTTTTTCACTTGCTAAGCGAGAAGCTGTTATCAAACCAAAAGGCTTCCGCTCCCCCTCTGGTCGACGTAGCTTATCCAAACTCCCCACAGGAATAGTCCATATTTCCTTTGGTTTAATATTGGTATACTGTGCAAACTGCTCTGTGAGAAGTCTTGTCTGAGCATCCGTCGAATTGATAATATAATCTACCTCGTCAGCATGTTCAAACTGATACTCGTAATAGTTATTCCACAAGATATAGTCTTTTTCTGCAGGATTTTCACTGAAGTGGTCAGCATGAACGATAACAGCTAATTTAGCCTTCCCTTTATTAGCAAAAATTGGCTGCCCAATATCTGTCTCCCTATCCAAAATCAATAAGTCTTTGTCAGTCAACTCTAAACTTCTCATGAAATGGGCAACAAATTCCTGCTTGGAGTAGAAAACATGATTTGGAAAACGATAGATTTGCGTCTCCTGCTTGCCGTTCACCTCATCTATAATCTCTTCATAAGCTACACTACCGTCTTCATTAAGCCAGGTTCGTTGGTAAAGTCGAGCACGACCATCTACAGGACTATAATACTCAACAAAGTTCTTGACGTAAGTATAATATTCCTTTTGAATTAGACAACCCCGTGAAACAATTTCTGCTCGCTCAATTAGCTCATTATCCATATCGCTAGCATAACAAGTCACAAAATCATTGTCTCCAAACATAACTCGGAAAGTTTTATTTTCAGGGTTACGGATAATCTCTAGTGGCTCTCTATCAAAACCAGCTAAAACATGAGCTAGAGTGTAGGTCGTAGGAGCAATTTCAACATCAGTGAAATACTGATAAAGCCAGATGACTTCTGAATCTTTAAATCCGATATTTAGTCAGATGCTCAATATTATCAGCTGAAATAAAATCCATAAAGATGAATTTTGCATCTAAGCCCACACTGCGGAATAATTTTGCTCGATAGATTTGCGCATACTCCACTCCACTGCTCGCCCAGCCAATTCCCAGATTGATGTTATAAATTGTCATAAATCATATTCCTCTTACAAAAAGATATCGTCTTCGACTCTTGAAAGATGCTTAGTATTTTCCTCTTGTTGCTCTTCTTTGTTGTTCTCTTCTCTAGTTAGTTCCTTCTCAGAAGAAATAAAGTAATTAACAGGGACTGGACTTTCTGAACCAGTCTTTGCAACAATGTTTTCAATCTTTACAACTTCTATTTGAGGTAGGGAATCCTTTACCTTCTCTTCCTCACCCGCAAACAAGTCTAATTCTTCCTGCTCTTCTTTTTGCTCTTCGTCATCCAAAGGAGCTTCAAACAGAGTTGTAGCATCGATTTCTTTATCTAGATTTTCGTCTTCTAAAAAGTCATCAACCTGATTTAGAAGTTCCTTTATCTTTTCCTTTTGTAAATGATAGAGTCTTTCAGCCTCTAGACGTTTTTTTGTCAAGATATCAATCTCTTCCAGAATAGATTCGCGTATGTCCAGATAATCCTTTTGTGCTTTTTCTAAAACTTCCTTGGCTTCTTGCTCCGCACTTTTATGAGCTGAAATGACAAGTGATTTTGCATAAACAACAGCTTCACCTATCTCTTTTTCCTTTTCCCTCATGGAGTCAATTTTTTTACGCAAAGATTCGATCTTTTCATTTTTTTTCTGAATTTCACTATAAAATCCCTCTTCCAAGGATTCGATACAATCGTCGACTTCCTTTGCACGATAACGACCGAACAATGTTTTTCTAAGTCTCATTTTGCTCCCTCTATTCCTTATTTATCTAATATATACCACGATACCCATTGTAGCATAAAATAGCACGTATTACCATTATTTTCTAACTCTCCGACGCTAAATAACATTACAAAATTTGATACTCCATAATCGCTTCTTTATCGATGAATAATATCAACTAAATCAACGAAAATTTATAAAAGGATATGCACTAAAAATCTATTACTCCTTTATAGATAAATTCAAATATGCAAATTGAGATCAATGTAAAAGGACTTAGCCCTATGAAATACAGAACTAAATCCTTTACTTAAATGATGTGCCTAACTTTTTGGGAGCAGTACATTTTTATATCTGTGCATGTCAACATCTAAATTTCTTCTAGATACAAGCCTAAACATGTTACTAAAGAACCCTAGTAACAATTCCTCAAACTCTGATTCTGACCCGAAAATAATCTCCTCCTTACTTATATTAAAAGTTATTTCGTAAGCCTCTAGAACTGTATGAGTTATGAAATTATCTCCCTCATTATATTTCATATTTTCAATTTTGCTGATTGCTGATTTATCTGCAATATCGTCTTACCTAAAGCTACTATTACTTCTTAAATCCGTACAACGCTTAGAAATAGACTCAACTAACTCAGTCTCAAAATTAAACACTATTACCTCCCTCTTATACCTTAGTTTTCTGCCTCAGTCAGGCCAAACAACTCCATAACCAAGTTATCACTATCAAGATGTAACAATTTATTCTTGATTGAATCGAGTATTTTCCTAGGCTAGTTAATTAAAATATAGAGAAATTAGAAGGTGAACCCTGTAAAAATAAGGACAATATAAAAAAATAAATCATCATTCGAAAAATCCTCCTCTATCTTAGAAAATCAAGTGAAAAATCATCAGCGATATTAACCTCAAACGGTGAGCTTTTCCCATAACATATGCCATTTTTTACTAGATATGCTTCAACATAATGACGTCCCGCATAACGAGTACTCTCTTTTCTAACTTTCTTCCCCTCAATTAATTCTGAACTATAAAAATCACCTCTTAAACAATTCGCATTTTCAGCTTCTTTACCTGTGTTAGTAACTTGCCACCATATTTCGTAATCTTTTAATCTTTTAGCTTGTACTTCAAATCTCAACTCTCCATGTTTATTTAATATCGTACCGCTTTTAATTTCCTTCCACCTAAATCCAGAATGCAAATACTTTGCCTTAATTGAGACTTCTTCTTTTGAAAGATTTAGCCATTTTGACTTCTGGTGGTGTGGTATTAAACTTACACTGGTGATTGGTAGTTGATTTTCACAATCTCTAAATAAACTTCTCCTGAGATATTGAATTTTATCAGAATAAGATAAATTATGATTTCTGACATTAAAATCTGATTCTAATTGTTGTAACCAAATTTTAAAGAATTCAAAATAACTGCTATCTTTATCCCACTTGCTTGAAAGAACTTCTTCCTCATTTACAGGATTATGAACACAAGGCTTTCCATTTCTTATTTCTATTCCATCTTTCAAATGTTCTATAACATAGTTCATAATATCCAAAAAGTCACTGTTATACGAACTCGCTGACTGGTACTGTTTTGCTGCTAAAGTAGTAATGATGATAGAGCTTGGCTTATGCTCAATATCATCTGCAAAACAAACCTCAGCGTGTCTTTTCAGAATCTGTACAATCCTTTGCAATGGTGTTTTAACCTTATATTCGGGAATTTTTTCAATGGAAGCATAAAATCTCTTAGCAACTTCTTCTTGATATATAGAAAATTTTGAGACATCTCTAAACCACTTAGCATATCCTTTAGGATTACTTGTTTCCCAATCAGTAGATACTTCATAATAGTTATTATTACTTTTATCTGTGATAGCTATATACCCGTCATCCTTTTCATTTAAGGGTACTGACGGTAAAATATCTATATGAAAATTGTTCTCATCAACATATTTTAATGTCCAACATCGCTTACTTTCCTCTGGGTCGTTAGACATCGATTGTGATTTAGCATAGCTTTTTACAATTTTTTTCCTAAGTTATATTTTTAAAGAAAAATTGAGACTGTCCTTCTCTTCTCAAACCTGTAAAGTTACAAACTATATCTATATCGTAAACTCCATCTTCTGTTAGAGGTTTGATTGCCGTCCCCAATTTAAATGAACCCTGTAAATATATATCAGGTCTATAAGAACTAAGTTCTGAATTTTTGATATAGTCGGCGATTGAATTATATCTCTGAGTAGCTTTTTCATATTTAGAATCTGAAACATCTAACTCCTCAATGAGGCTTTTTATCTCTTTTGGGATAACAATATCTACCAAATTACATTCCTCCTAAACTATATACCTAGCAGTGGCAGAAATTTTTTTAGAAAGTCCATCTTTAGTAAAGCAAAACTTCTCTATATATTCAGCTTTAACAGGGAGATAATGTTCACTTTTTAACACATCATCCAGTATTTCCTTTGGTATTTTCACTTCAAAAATTTCAAAAGATTTTTTTAGTTCGTCCATTTGAAAGTGAGTTGAGAACGTGATAGGTTCTTTAACAGTCTTTAGATATTCAACCTGTGATTGTTTTATCAGATTTTCAATAGATATACCTGATGGTTCCAATTCTTCAATAAGTTCCCTAATGACCGTGATTTCTCTATTCTTTTTCGTATCAAACCAGTCAAGAAATTTTACAAGATGTTTGCCTGTTGTTACTAGTCTTAAATCACCATTTTCATAAAAATGACTTTCAGATTCATCTTTTAATTCTAGATTTTCCTTCAGCCCATTAAATGAATCGTAGTATTTATAAACGCCTCCAATTGGCTGATATTGGTCTATTCGATTTCCCCTTATTAACAGGTATTTGTTATTATATCTTATTCGAAAAAAAGATAAGCACAGCTCAATCTTATATTTTTTTATTCCATCGAATAAGTGATTGATAGTATATTTTTTTAATCTTAATCTATTATGAAAAATAGTTGAGGCAAGAAAAGTAATAAATGCAACAATCAGATTAACAAAAATATCCTGTATCATTTTACTCCTCCACTTCAAACTTAGGCAAACTATTGACTAAATCAACTGTTTGGACAGATACATTGATGATTCTTAATAGCAAATTGAAGATATATTTTTCATCCTCGCTATAGTCGTTTGGATCATCTGTAATTCCAGATTTTTTATCAGTCTTGACTTGGTACTGATCCATTATCCATTCAATAGCAGAGCGTCCATTCACAACATATTCATACGCTTTTTCAGGAATATTACTAATGGTGATGTCACTGTTAAATATAATTGTGGATAAGTCATTCACCGATTTTCCTTTTTCATCACGCTTTTTAGCAAATCTCATCTTGGTTACTTTGTAACTTGGATTCTCTGGTGTCGTAATTTCAACTCCGTCATAGACAGGAACTTCTTCATAGTTAAGATGTAAGTCCATCAATTTCTGACCAACTTCAACATATCTCTCTTTATTTTGTGCAATAGGAATTCTTGCGAGGTCTTTCTTCAAATCGTTAGCATACTTCTCTTGGTATTCTTTAGAGTTTAGCAACCCATAGACATAAGCAAAGGTATCATCTAAATTTAATCCCAGCTTATCAGCAAATTCTTGATTCAAGTTATCATTATTTTGGAACAATGAAGTTTCATCAACTTCGTTGTCATAACGCATAAAACCTTGACCCTTTTCCATAAAATCATTACTCGGGATGCAATCAACTACCAACGGTGAGAAATCTCGTGTAGCTCCCCGACCTGTTGTATTGATGACGAGATTATCCTGACCGAATTTATTGTAGTAAAGACGGGCTTCTTCATTAAGCGCCTTATCATGATAGACCCATTTCTTAGTAAACGGCCTATAAAGGCTAAGTTTAAATGACTTTGATGGTATTCTAGTTCAATATCATTTACAGCAAACCTTTCAAGTTTACGTGACCAGTTGATATAATCAGATTTTCTATTCAGCAAATCCTTTCGTTCATTAACTGGAATACTTTTCAAACGTTTCAACTCATTATTATAATTTTGAACAAGTCTTTCTGTATTTTGAGCTACTTTCTCTTTTGAATAGCCATAGACCCAAGCATCCCTACTAGTCAATATCCCCATTGAATTATTATTGAACACAGAAGTAGACTCTCCTGCTAAACTAGCATATTTCTGATAATTCGGATCTCTTTGATTGAGCCAATCGTTGTTTTCATCAGGAATAATCTCTTGCCAATCTAGTTGCGAAACATCGCCAAATCCAGAAATAATTGCTAGTTTTTCCTTTTGTGATAAATAATCACCAATATCATGATAGTGAAGTTTATGACTATCTGAGCCATCTTTTACTAGAATTGAAATTGCAACAGGAGTACGACTACCCGAACCAAAGATTTTCCCGCCTTCTCTTCGGGATTGTTCTCCTAGTGTTCTCTGGTCACCACGGAGATTAAAGATATAAAGATGATTATATTCTTCATAAAGTCCCGCTCGCAAGCCATCCGCTGAATTGGTATTAAGATAGTTGCCATTCGTCACAAACCCAATCACTCCTTGATTTTTAAGGCGATCTGAAGCCCAACGAAATGCTTTTACATAAGAATCATATAGTCCTTTTGTGAGCACTGCATTAGATTTAGCTACATAAGTATCTGCTAAGCGTTTATCTAATTTTGGATACGAGATATTTTGGTTATTGTCATTTTGACTGTTTTGTCCAATCGAATATGGTGGATTACCAATGATGGCAGTAATTGGTTTTTCTTGCTGGCGTTTTAGACGTTTGTCATTTGTACCAAAGAAAGAGTCATCAAGCGTATCTTCTGTTTCTGTTGATTCAAAGGTATCTGTTAATACAATTCCTTCAAATGGTTTATACGGTTCATCACCATTAAATTCATCAAATACAGCTTCAATATTAATAGCAGCAATGTAATAACTTAAGAGAACTATCTCATTTGCATGCAGTTCTTGAGTATATTTTCTTAAAATATCATTGAAAGTAATTTCACCACTATCCATCAGTGATTTCAAATAATGCAACGTTCTAGTGATAAATGTTCCAGTTCCAGTAAATGGATCTAAAATATGAACATTTTCACTCGCTAAGTCTTACCAAAGTGCTTCCTCAAGACTACATCGACTGATTTGACAATAAAATCTACAACTTCTACGGGAGTGAAGACAATACCTAATCTTTCTGTGGTTGGTTTGAAACCGGTAGAAAAGAATTTATCGTATAGAGTAATAATGATTTTCTGCTTGGCTTGAGCGTTGTCAATTCCTTCTGCTCGTAGTCGAACTGAATCATAAAATGGTTGCAATTCTTTCTGCTCTTTTTCAAAACCAAATTGTGATAGTTCTTCTACAATTAGTTCCATCGCTGAACTTACTGGATTATTCTTAACAAAGCTGTACTCACCAAAAAGTGCATCAAAAATTGGCAAAGTAATCAAGTGTTGTGCCAACATCTCGATGGCTTGATTTTGATCAATGGATTCATTGATATTGTGCTGCAAACTATGCAAAAATTTATCAAAAGCAGATTGACTATCTGGATTTTGTTCTAAGATGAACTCAATTCCTTGAATGTGACGTCTAGCAATGTCAGCTACATCTTTTGACCAGTCTTCTAAGTAGCGTCTGTCCCCCACTTTTTGAACAATCTTGCCATAAATTGCTCCCTCGACAGCTTCCCATTCAAGTTCAAGTTCTGTTTGGTAAGCAACTATTGGCTCTTTCACATAACTATCATTGAAATTAGGATCGTCTGGTGCACCACCAACCCCAATAACTTGGATATTTTTGGGTTTTTGTTTATTTAATTCCAATTTATTAACTGTAGCCTCAAAACGTTCATCTACTGATCGTAAAGCGTTTAATACCTGCCAAATAACATCGTAAGTTTTATTGTTATCAAGAATTGTTTCAGGTGTTTCACCAGCAGGAACTACAATTGGTAGAATTATGTACCCATATTCTTTACTTTCAAATTTACGAATGATTCGTCCTACCGCTTGAACGATATCTACCTGTGATTTGCGAGGTGAAAGGAAGATAATCGCGTCTAGGTTAGGAACATCAATTCCTTCAGTTAGGAAGCGAACATTTGATAAAATACGTGCTGAATCTTCAGGTATATCATCGCTTGCTAACCAATCTAATGCCTCATTTTTCTCAAGGGCATTCATGCTACCATCAACATGACGAACATTAACAGAGTACCCTTCATCACTATTTAGATAGTCATTTACAACATTCTCAAACTGTTGTGATAGACGCTTACTATCTTCAATGGTTCGTGAGAAGGCTATAGCTCTTTTCATCGGTTCTCCAGAAACTTTATCTGCAAAACTTTCACGCTTAATCATTCCATTCCAAACACCAATGATACGTCCTACATCATCAATATTCAGCCCATTCTCTGAATCAGCAAGAGATTTTTGCATATCTTTCTGAACAACTGTTTCATCTACCGCTAGCACCATCAGCTTATAGTCAGTAAGAATATCATGACTAATGGCATCCCCAAAACCTAAACGATAGAATACACTACCATATAGGCTTTCATCATCCATACTAGAAATAACGATTGAATTTTCTTCAGCTTTTTTCTTAGCATCAGTACCATATAATTTTGGTGTTGCTGTTTGGTAAAGGCGCTTAATCCCTTTGACATTTAAATTACTGTGTACTTTTGTAAATGCTGATGCTTCATCTCCCAAAGCTTTTGCTCCTGTAGTTCGGTGAGCTTCATCTGCAATAATTAAATCAAATTCTGGGAATCCTTCCTTTTGAGCCTTTCCAAGAACATCAATTGACTGATATGTTCCGAATACAACTAACAGCTCTTTTTTAGGTCTATCCATTAATTCTAAATAATTTTCAACAACTTTTTTTGATGAAGTTGTTGCCGGATAACCTATATCACTAGCTTTAATTGTTATATTTGATTCATCCTGCTTGACACTTCCACGACTAGCATTTCTATCACTAGTAACTGCCATTGAAGACATAGTCATCTCTGTATCATTATTCCACCCTCTCAATGTTTGGGTAAGAAGTTGAATACTTGGTACTAAATAAAGAATAGTATACTGTTCTTTTTTAGCTTCCTTCGCCATTGCTTCAGCAATTTTTAAACTTGTAAAAGTCTTACCTGTTCCTGGAGCCATTATAAGTTGTCCACGATCATTTTCCTTAAAATGATTCAATGCAGACTGGATCGCACTTTCTTGATAATATCTTAGTTTCTTTTTAGCTTTAACAGTGACTATTTCTGGTGATTCAAAAGAGAATTTTGACCAATCAATTTGAGAATTTCTAAGATCCGAAAGCCCAATACGAATAACATCACTTCGGTCTGCTAGAGCTTTCTCAGCATTTTTGCCCCATTTATCAGTAGAAGCAACGATAATACCTGATTCATAATAGTCTTTCCCAAGTTCCCCTAAAAAAGAATCAATATTAGATTTTTGGATAGTATGTTTATAGAATTTTGCCTGAATCGCTACTAATTCACCAGTAAATTTTTCAGCAACTAAATCTACTCCAAGATCAACTTTAGGTACTCCAAATTCCTCTGGAACATCTGCTAGCATCCATACATTCTTAAACTCATTCTGGTATGTTGGTTCATTTTGAAAATAGGCACGTGCTAAATACTCAAAGTATGTTCCTCTATCACGTTGCGTTTCAGCAAGCTCATTAATCCGATGTACTAGGTTATCAAAAGTCATCTTAGTTACCTTTCTCCTCAAAGGTAAGGGATGACTGATGGTGTTAGTGTATTACATAGTAATACACTAAGGGTACCCTACCCAAATATTCTTTTTTTCTTTATTATACCATGATTTTTTTACAAAAATAAAAACCCCACCAAGATTTAATCTTGGTGGGGTTTTTGATGAGGGAATGAAAATCATTCCTCCGATTATTAATCGCTCTAAGCAATTCTAAAACCTTAATTTACTAGGCTTCCGCAATCAAATTGCCTACTCTTATTATTTAAGAGTAACTGAAGCTCCAGCTTCTTCCAATTTAGCTTTGATTTCTTCAGCTTCTGCTGTTGCAACGCCTTCTTTAACAAGAGCTGGTGCACCGTCAACAAGTTCTTTAGCTTCTTTAAGTCCAAGACCAGTGATTTCACGTACAACTTTGATAACGCCAACTTTTTTGTCACCAGCAGCTGTCAATTCAACGTCAAATGAGTCTTTAGCAGCACCAGCATCAGCAGCGCCAGCTGCAGCAACAGCTACAGGAGCAGCTGCAGTTACACCAAATTCTTCTTCGATAGCTTTTACAAGGTCGTTCAATTCAAGGATTGAAGCTTCTTTAATTTCAGCAATAATGTTTTCAATGTTCAATGCCATTGTTATTTCCTCCAAATAAGTTTTAAATTTTATAATAGTTTTTTTCGTAGCTAGGCTACGCTGCGTAGCTTAAGATTAAGCTGCGTCTTCTTTGTTGTCTGCAACCGCTTTGACTGCAAGAGCAACGTTGCGCACTGGCGCTTGAAGTACAGAAAGGAGCATAGAAAGAAGTCCTTCGCGGTTTGGAAGAGTTGCAAGAGCAACGATTTCTTCTTTAGATGCGACAGCGCCTTCGATTGCACCACCTTTGATTTCAAGTGCTTCAGCGTTTTTAGAAAAATCGTTCAAGATTTTCGCTGGTGCGATAACATCTTCGTTAGAAAATGCTACTGCAGATGGTCCAACAAATACTGATGCAAGATCTTCAAGACCAGCTTTTTTTCAGCTGCACGACGCAAGATTGAGTTTTTTTAATGACTTTATACTCAACTTCGCTTCCACGAAGCTCACGACGAAGAACTGTATCTTGCTCAACTGTCAAACCACGAGCGTCTACCACGACGATAGATGCAGCAGCTTTCATTTTTTCAGCTACTACGTCAACTAGTTCCGCTTTTTTAGCAATAATTGCTTCACTCATTAGTGTGTTCACCTCCGTAATTATTTTGCTTGGGGAATTTTTCCAAAAGAAAAACGCGCCCAAACCTAGACACGAAAGTACAATACGCTTCTTTTTACATGATACGTTTTGTCCTCGGTAGGATACTTATGAGTCGAGCTCCCCTACTGTCTTAGGCAGTTTTTTCAAACCGTATATAAGTATAGCATAGACAAAAAGAGAATGCAAGATTTTTGCAAACTTTTTTGAAATTTTTTTAAATCTCTACTGTCAAAACTTGCCCTTGCTTGACAACCTGCTCTCCTGCAATGTAGACATCGTCAACATCACTGGATTTGACTGCATAGACTAGATGCGAGAGCATATTTTCCTGAGGTTGGAGATGGATTTTCCCTTGTGGTTGGATGACCAGAAAATCTGCTTGCTTGCCAACTTCCAGACTTCCTATCTGTTCTTCCATTCCAAGAACCTTGGCGCCTTCTATCGTCAGAGCTTTGAGGGCTGTTTCGATTGGAAACTGACTGGCATCTCCACTCTTCATTTTCTGTAGAAGAGCGGCGGTCCGTCCTTCCTCAAACATATCAAGATTGTTATTGGAAGCGACCGAGTCAGTCGCAATTCCGACTGCTACTCCTGCTTTTTGGAGTTGGATGATTGGAGCAATCCCTGAAGCTAGTTTGAGATTACTGATAGGATTGTGGGCGATAGCCACTTGAGAGGTTGATAAACGTTCAATTTCTCGCTCGTTTAATTCGACCCCGTGAGCAAAGACAGACGGATGCTCTAAGTAACCCAGTTCTTCTAGAAAGGCGAGAGGGCGTTTGCCGTATCGTTTCAGGATAATACCTGACTCCTCCTTGGTCTCCGCCACATGGATATGGAGAGGAATATTTAGCTCTTTTGCCATTTCTAAGCTCGCTTCCAGCAAGTCTTGATTACAACTGTATGGAGAGTGAGGAGCTACCATAACCTTGAAATTTGGATTTCATATTCTAAGATTTCCTCGATAATGGCACGTGTTTTACTCATAGTCTCAGAAGTCGTTTCTGCCTCTGAGGAAAAGAGGGTCGGTGAGAAATAACAACGCATCTTGGAAGCTTTCACTGCCTGATAAATTCGCTCCATATCCACACCATTGGGATTATACATATCGTTAAAGGTTGTTGTTCCTGACTGGAGCATCTCTGTCAGAGCCTGCTTGACCGCTTTTGTAGTCATGTCCGGCGTAAAACCTGCTTCTGCTGGCCAGATATAGTCATTAAGCCATTCATGGAGATTGCTATCATCTTGGATCCCTCTCAATCCCGTCATAGCAGAATGGGTATGGCAATTGACCAAACCAGGCATGATCCAAGCTCCTTGATAGTCTATAATCTGCTCAGCTTGCTCTAAAATCTCTGGCTCCTCTTGACCGACATAGACAATTTGGGAGTCCTTAACGGCTAAGACACCATCCAAATAAACATGGAAATCTTTGTCACAAGTCACGATATTTACATGCTGATAGACTTTCATTCTAGGCTCCTTTTCTATAAGACAATTTACAGTGAATAATTTTTCTAGCTATTGTAACAAAAAAGTCACCCGAAGGCAACTTTTTTTCCATAATATTGCAAAATAGAAAGGATTATTCAGAGCTAAAAGCTGAAGCTTTTTGCATTTGGTAATACTTGCCCTTTCTAGCCATGAGATCCTGATGGTTACCATGCTCAACAATGTCACCATCTACCAAGACAAGAATCAAATCCGCATCCTGAATGGTTGACAAACGATGAGCAATGATAAAGCTTGTGCGCCCCTTCATGAGTTTGGCAAAGGCATCCTGGACCAGCACTTCTGTCCGTGTATCGATGGAGGAAGTTGCCTCGTCTAAGATAAGAATCTTTGGGATAGCTAGAAAGACTCGGGCGATAGTTAAGAGCTGGGCTTGCCCAACAGAGAGGGATTCTCCTGCATTTTCCAACTTAGTATCGTATCCCTGTGGCAACTGTTGGATGAAAAAGTCTGCATTGGCTGCTTTTGCGGCAGCAATCACCTGCTCCCGACTGGCGTCAGGATTTCCAAAGGCAATATTGTCATGAATGGTTCCTTGCTTGAGCCAGGTTTCTTGGAGCACCATCCCAAACTGCTGTCTCAATGACGCTCGGGTATAATCATAAATGGATTGCCCATCTAACAAGATATCTCCCGAGTTAATAGGATAAAAACGCATGAGGAGATTGATAAGAGTTGACTTACCAGCACCTGTCGGACCAACGATGGCTACCTTGCTACCAGCTGGAATGTCAATAGATAAATCCTTAATCAAAATCTTTTCAGGATTGTAGCCAAAAGAGACCTGTTTAAAGGAAATTGCTCCCTTAACTTGGTCGCTGGTTAACTCTTCCTTACCTGTTTCAGCCACCTCAGGACTCTCTAAGACAGCATAGACACGCTCTGCGCAAGCAAGAGCACTTTGCAATTCGGCTAGAACTGAAGAAATATCGTTAAAGGGCTTGGTGTACTGCTGGACATAGTTCAAAAAGGTCACTAAACGCCCGATAGTCAAGGTGGATCCCATCATGATACGATAGGCTCCCACTCCAGCTAAAAGCGCGTAAATGAGCGCATTGACAAAGCGAGTCGAAGGATTGACCGTTGATGAATAAAAAGATGGCTGACTGAGAATAGCCTGCATAATTGGCATTCGCCTCGTGCAGTCTTTTGGATAAACTCTTCCTGGGCATTAAAGGACTGGATAATAGTCTGCTGACTAAGTGATTCTTCAATTAATTGTGTCTGAACCCCCTTGTCTCGGTTTGCTTTTTGGAAGAGATGATAAGATCTCTTGGCAATAAAGCGTGAAATCACCATGGATAGTGGCGTCAACAGCAAGACCAATAGGGTCATGAGGAGATGGATTTGGAGCATGGCTAGAATACTAACCAAAATCATCAAGACACCAATGAAAAATTGGTTAAAAATCATGGTCAAGCCAGCTGCCAACTGTTCGATGTCCGTGGTTACACGACTGACCATCTCCCCACTGCCTTGCCGATCCACAAAAGCAATCGGTAAATGATGGAGCTTATGGATGATTCGCTCTCGCAAGTCTTTGGTATAAGAGAAGATTAGACGATTATAGAGGAGAGGATTGGCCCATTGAACTAGGGTATTTCCTATGACCACCAATACCATCTGAATAAAGATCTGCCAAAAAACTAGCGAAGAACCAGTCACTAGGACCTGATCAATGACCTGCCCAATCAGAATAGGTAGGTAGATTGATAAGCCAACTTGAGCAATAGTTCCTAGAAAGGCTAGGAAAAGGAGGAAGGGATGACTTGCAAGGTCTTTAGCCAAACGTTTGAGCGTCTGGTTTGCGGTTTGTCGTCTCATGCTAGTCCTCCTTTCCATGTTGGGATGCATTGATTTCCCGATAGACTTGGCTAGTCTTCATCAAGTCCTCATGCTTGCCGACAGCTAGAAGCTCACCTTTTTCCAAGAGGAGAATCTGGTCAGCCATTTGAAGTGTAGACGTTCGTTGAGAAATCAAGATTAAGCTCGTATTTGGCAGATTTTCTCGGATTGCTTTCAAGAGCTTGGACTCGGTAATGGTGTCGAGGGCCGAGGTCGCATCATCTAGGATAAGAAATGGAGCTTGGCGCAAGACTGCTCGAGCGATAGACAGCCTTTGTTTTTGCCCACCTGAGAAATTTCGCCCTCCTGCCTCAACTAGGGCATCCAAAACTCCTTCCTTTTCACTGACAAAATCCTTAGCTTGCGCAATCTCCAAGGCCTGCCAGAGTTCTTGGTCAGACACTTCTTGATTGAAACCTAGAGTCAAGTTAGAACGAATAGTTCCTTTAAAGAGCTCGACTTTTTGAGGCACATAGGCAATCCAAGACCTCCACTCCTCTAAACTAAGAGGACTACGTCCATCTCGATAAAGGTCAATGCTTCCCTTATCTGCTGGATATAGACCAAGTAAGACTTGCACCAAGCTTGATTTACCAGAACCCGTTCCCCCAATGATACCAAGGATTTGCCCTTGAGTCATATCAAAGGAAATGTCTCTCAGAGAAGGCTGGGCCGCATCAGGATAGGTAAAGGTCAATTCTTGAACTTGTAAAACCTGATTACTGGCAGCTTGCTTTTGTTCTAACTCTGAGTGGATGTCTTCGGGAGCTTCAGCAAAGACTTCCTCGATTCGTTTGGCTGAGATGTAGGACTGGTTGAGAGAATTAATCAGCATGGCTAGCTTGACCAATTCCACCAAGATCTGCAAGAGGTAGTTGATAAGAGCAATAAGAGCACCTTGACTAAGTAAGCCTCCTTGAATTGAGATATAGCCCTTCCAGATAACGATAAGGAGGGTCCCATTGACAATCAGATAGGTCATAGGTGTTAGTAAACTAGACCAGAAACCTGTTTTCTCTTGCAATCTAGCATAGACTTGGTTAAGGGTTTGAAAAATCTGCAATTCTCGTTTTTCTTGCCCAAAGGCACGAATGACCCGCATCCCTTGTAATTGCTGGCGCGTTTCCTGAACCAGTTGGTCCGTTTTCTTTCTCAAACTGCTGTAGAGAGGATTGACCAGTCGAGAGAGCCCCACAATAACGATTGTTAAAATGACAACCATGACCAAGAACCAGAAAGTCAGCTCAGCTGAGATGCGATAGGCCATAAAAATGGCACCAAAAACGATGATAGGCGCTCGCAAAAAGAGACGCAGGAATTGATTGATACCAGTCTGAATTTGATAGGTATCCGAGGTCAAGCGGGTCACCAAGCTAGAAGTTGTCAAACGGTCTCTGCTTTCCTTTGGTAAAGAAAGAATATGACGATAGAGGTCGTCTGTCAGTTCTTTGGCAAAACCTACCGCTGCCTTGGCTGAATAAAATTGAGCTATCAAGGCTACGAAAACACCAATCACTGCAAAGATAAGGAGCAGGCCAATCTGCATCCAGAGGTGCCCTTGATCTCTCTGAGGCAAGGAGTGGTCAACAATTCCAGCAATCACCATGGGAACCAAAAGCTCAAACACAGCTTCGAGTAACTTGAATAAGGGGGCTAAAATGGATTCTTTGATATAGGGTCTGAAGTAAGATAATAAGTGTTTCATAAATCCCTTCTATTCTTATTCTGGAAATGAAGAAAGTGGAAATGCCCACCCTCTCTGTTTTATTTGTTTAAGTAAGGCAATAAATAGCCGTACCCTGCTTCTTCCATCTCATCCTTGGCCACAAAGCGCAAGGAGGCCGAATTGATACAGTAACGGAGACCACCTAACTCCTGCGGCCCATCTGTAAAAACATGACCCAAGTGAGCATTGCCTGACCGAGAACGAACTTCGATTCGCTCCATACCATGGCTCATATCCTTGTAATAATGAATCAATTCCTTAGAAATCGGACGGCTAAACTTGGCCAACCACATCCTGAGGCAAACTTATCCTTGGCATAAAAGAGTGGCTCACCAGTTGTAATGTCTACATAAATCCCTTCTTCAAAGGTTTGGTCATAAGCATTAGTAAATGGTGCCTCTGTAGCAGATTCTTGGGTAACACGATAGGACTCTTCTGACAAACTTTGCCTTAATACTTCTTGACTAGGTTTTTCATAGCGAGAGGTATCAATCAATGGCTTCTCAGCATCAGTCACATCGATATGACAGTAACCTGAAGGATTCTTCTTAAGGTAGTCTTGGTGGTAATCTTCAGCTAAATGTAATGACGAAGTTTCTCCACTTCCACTGCAATCTTTCGACCAAGCATACGCTCCTGCTCCTGCACCACTGTGTAAATAGCTGGCAAGTCTGTTTCATCTTGGTAATAGATCCCAGTTCGATATTGGCGACCACGGTCATTCCCTTGCTGGTTGATAGACAAAGGATCGATGACTCGGAAATAATAGAGTAAAATCTCACGTAAGCTTACGATGTCCTCATCGTAAATCACTTGAACCGTTTCTGCATGATCGGTTTCCTTGAGCAGCTGATAATTGGTTGTTTCAACTTGCCCATTAGCGTAGCCAACACTGGTTGCCAGCACTCCAGAAATTCGGGAAAAATACTCCTCTAAACCCCAAAAACAACCACCTGCTAGATAAATTTCTGCCATCTTCGTTTCTCCTTTATCAAGTTCTTTGACTAGACTTCTTTTCAAAAAAAGGATAGGAAGCCTTCTGGTCAAGTGGTTTCCCCATCCTATCATCTATTTTTTATTTTGCTTCGACACGGACACCTTGGGTATCAACTTTCAAGTCATGAAGTTTTCCTTTGAAGGGTTGCTTTTCCAATTCAGCTTTAATCGTGGGCATCTTGTCATGAGAAGCCAAGACCATAACTGTCGGTCCAGCTCCAGAGAGATAAGTTGCATAGGCACCATTTTCTTTGGCTACTTGCTTAATCGTCGCAAATTCTCTCACCAAATCCTGACGATAGCGTTCGTGGAAGAGGTCTCCCTCAATCGCTTGGCCAGCAGTCACCATGTCTCCTGCCAACAAGGCTGCAACAGCAACATTAGCAATCGAACTTGCCGCAACAGCTTCCTTGTAGGACAACTTTTTAGGCAAGACACCGCGGCTATCTCGGGTACGCAGTTCATAGTTTGGAATGTAGGCTAGGAAATCACACTCTGGAAAGTCTGCCACAATCGCTGAAACTTGCCCTTCAACAGAACTCGCAACAACGAGATTTCCATAGATAGCTGGTGCCACATTGTCAGGATGCCCTTCAATCTTGGTGGCCAGCTGCAATTTGTCATGGTCAGATAAGTTGAGCTTGCCCAGTTGATTAGCTAGTTCAATCCCAGCAACAATAACCGAGCTGGAAGAACCCAAGCCACGCGCCAAGGGAACATCACTGATCATTTTCAAACGTCTTGGTTGTAGGTCTGGCGCAATTTGTAAAGCAATCTTGAGCAAGAGATTGCGCTCATCATGGGGAATCCATTTGCCAATCTGGTGTTCAATCAACCACTCATCTCGTTCTTCACAGACCTCAATTTGAAGATACTTGGTAACAGCTACACCGACCGAGTCAAAACCTGGCCCGATATTAGCACTGGTTGCAGGTACAATAATCTTCATCCTATTCTCCTAGCACCTTGAAGGTATTCAAGAGGTCAAATTCTGAAGCTTTGGCCAACTCGGCTGAAACCTTCTCAAGTTGTGCTTTATCAATCTTATGAGTAATAATCACCACACGCGCCTTATCCCCTTCTTTTCCGTCTTGAAGGATTTGCTTGAAGGAAATATCTTGAGCATTGAAGATTTCAGCAAGTTTCAAGACCTGACCTTTTGAGTCAGGAGCCAAGATTGAGAAGTAGTAATTTGCTTTGACATCCTCAGGCTTGGCCAAGACCAAGTCACGGCTATATTCGTTGAAGTCTTTACCGATGGTACCATCATTCAAGCGACGAACGATACGGACAATATCCGCTACAACACTTGTTGCAGTTGGTTTTTGACCAGCACCTGGTCCGTAGTACATAGACTCGCCAATACCGATAGATTCTACAAAGACGGCGTTCATCACGCCATTCACGCTGGCAAGTGGGTGTGATTTAGGCAGGAAGGTTGGAGTCACTTCTGCGGCAATACCTGAAGGAGTTTCTTCAATAGAACCAACCAATTTCACAACATAACCAAGGTCTTGGGCTACAGCCACATCTTCTGGTGTGATATTGCGGATCCCCTTGTGGGCTACATCGTCAAAAGCAACCTTCATCCCAAAGGCAAATTGGCTCAAAATGACCATCTTGTAGGCTGCATCAATCCCGTCTACGTCATTTGTCGGGTCGCTTTCTGCAAATCCTAGGCGTTGCGCTTCAGCCAGAGCATCATCGTAGGACCAGCCTTCTTCGACCATCTTGGTCATCATGAAGTTAGAAGTTCCGTTAACCACACCAAGGACTCGCGTGATTTTGTCAGAAGCCAGCGAATTTGCCAACGTACGAAGAATTGGAATACCACCAGCTACTGCTGCTTCGTAGTAGAGTGCTACCTTGTTAGCTTTAGCGATTTCTAACAATTCTGCACCATGGACAGCCAAAAGGTCCTTGTTAGCAGTAACAACGTGTTTTCCAGCTTTCAGGGCACGAGTGATAAAGGTCTTAGCAGGTTCGATACGCCCCATCAATTCCACTACAATCGTAATGTCCTGATCTGATAAAATATCATCTACATTGGTTACAAAGTTAAAGTCATTCCCTGCTGCAAGCAAGCGGTTCTTTTCATCTTCATCCTTGACCAATACCTTGGCTACTTCAATCTCAGAATGAGCTGACTGAACGATTTTTTCTCCATTTTCCTTTAGGAGGAATGGCACACCACTTGCAACGGTACCAAATCCAAGTAAAGCAATTTTAACTGTCATGTTTGTCTCCTAGAAATTTTCTGATATAGCCATTATAACAGAATTTTGTGAAAATTCCTATCCAAGAAAACCACTATTTATAGATAGAAAAGAAAAAACGAATCATCTGATTCGCCTTTCTTAATTGTTAATTTTTTGAAGACCGAGCACCGCGTCATGATTGATCAAGATGCGACCATACTCTTGTAAAACCGAACGGCTGATATCACTATCGTCTGCAAATTCACGCATACGGGCCAAGAGCCAGGCTGGGTATGGACTAGGATGATTTTCAATATCGACTAAAATTGTCAAATAATAGTGTCCGTTCATCTTGTAGAGTTCAGATGTTTCCATCTGGTAGTTAACCGTCTTTGCAAAAGCAACTAGGTCAGAAAGGCTTGCAAAACGCAAGATATAGTAGATATAAGGTTCCTTCTTGCTCTCAGTCTCCTTGTTCGCTTGCTCCAGTTCCTCTTCCTTAGCCTCGACGTGCTCTAGGGATTGAATAGCCTCAATATCATCCTTGGTCTTTTCTGCGATACTCTTTTCCAAGGTTTTGAGAAATTCATCTGGTGACATTTGGGCCAATTCTTCCATGTCAGGTAGGTCCGCCAAATCTTCAAAATCTAGGTTTTGGTCAATCTTAGACTTGGTCACAAATACATCGACCTTGTCTGGTTTTGGCGTCACACGGAAACTCAGCATGCCACTATCCAAGAAATTGTCGGGCATCTCTAATTCATCTAAAATAGCATAGAAAAACTCTTCGGTTTTTTCCTGAGGAACGAGAAAGTCCGCAATTTCCATTCCTCGATCCATCAAATCATCTAAAGTCATTGTGATTTTCAGTGTTGTATCACTAATTTGTTTCATCTTCATTTCTACTAACCTCATACTTTCAGTCTATCTATTATACTAGATTTTTACGATTTTATCAAAAGAATGAAGCTGGAATGTGATATAATACTAGAGATGATTTTAGATTTAAGAAAGAAAGTTCAATGAAAAATATAAAAGTAAATGCATTGGCTAGCTTGCTGGTCAATATTCTCAATATCGTTTTTCCCCTGATAACCAACCCTTATCTGACGCGAATTCTCAGCAAATCCAACTACGGTTATTTCAACACTGCCAATACCTGGGCTAGCTTCGTTATTCCACTAGCTGCCTTTGGGATCTACAACTACGGAATTCGTGCTATCAGTAAGGTCAAGGATGACAAGAATAAAATCAACTATGTTTTCTCTAAGTTATTTTATATCTCGGTTTTCACTTCTCTCCTGACAACTGGTATCTACTTCCTCTTTATCTTCTTTGACACCAGCATTGAGAATCTAAAAGTTCTCTACTACATCCTAGGAGCTCAGGCACTCTTCCAATTTCTCAATATCGAATGGATGAATGAGGCCTATGAAAACTATGCCTTTATCCTTTACAAGACATTGATTATTCGGATTACCATGCTGGTCGCCATCTTTGCCTTTGTCAAAACTGCTGATGATATTGTTCCCTACGCTATCGTCATGACTGCGACAACTATCCTCAACTACCTGCTCAGTTTTCTTTGGATTAAGAGAGAAGTTTCCTTTGTCAAAATTGGTTTCATCGAGTTAGCTAAGGCTTCTAAACCACTCTTTACTATGCTTCTCCTGGCAAATGCCAATATGCTTTATACCTTGCTAGATAGAATGTTTATCACCAAGGGACCAGATGAAAACTATATTTCTTATTATACAATTGCCTATAGCATCGTCATGCTGATTGCAGGTGTCTTAAGTGGAGCTATCAGTGTCAGCATTCCACGTCTCGGCTACTACCTCGGAAAAAAGGACTACAATTCTTACAATTATCTTGTAAATCAAGCGGCATCATTATTCTATTTTCTCATGATTCCAACTAGTTTTGGGATTATGATTTTGGGAAAGTACGCAACGGTTATCTACTCTTCTGAAAAGTATCTTGAGGCAGGTATCGTGACCAGTGTCTTCGCCTTTCGAACCATTATCTGGGCTATTGAATTGATTCTTGGTAAGCAAATTATCTTTATCAATGACCACGAGAACCGCTTGACCGCTTTCTACTTTGCTGGTGGTGGAGCAAATCTCCTATTAAATAGCATCTTGTATTTCAATAATATTTTTGCCCCTGAGTATTATATTGCTACTACCATTATTGCAGAAGCCATCGTTGTTCTCTTAGAAATTCATTTTATTAGGAAACACCAACTAATTAGTTTAAAAGAAATCTTTGTGACCTTAACACGTTATGGTCTCATATCCCTCGGATTTATCCCGATCTTCTATATTTTCAAGATGATTTTCCAAATCAGTTCCTATACAGTGAGCCTCAATATGATTCTCATGGTTCTCTCTACCGTAGCTACTTGTGGAATCTACTATCTCTTAACACTCTTTCTCACTAAGGATAAAACACTTCACTATGCACTGAACCTAGTATTAGCTAAGATCAAAAGAAACTAAAAGAACACCCTACTGATAAACGAGCGTTTACTAGTAGGGTGTTTCTTATTTATTCTTTTTCTTTCTTGTCAGAAGCATTCGCTTCTAGATTTGAATCTTGTTTAGGTTGTTCAACAATAGAGGAATTAGCTTCTTGCTTCTTTTCTGACTGATCTGCTTCACCATTTACAGCAGCAACAGTCTGTTTCCAGATACCTTCTTCGTTTACCTTGTAACCATCAGGCGTAGTAGCATTTTTCAACAGGGAACCGTCTGTTTGGAAATAGTACCAATTACCGTCAATTCGTTTCCAACCAGTCTGCATAGCTCCAGTTGAATCAAGATAATAATGGTCGCCATTGATTTTGTGGAGACCAACTAGCATGATGCCATCTTCAGGATTGAGATAATACCAGACTCCTTTATCCTTTATCCAACCTGTCTTCATAGCTCCACTTGCTTCAAAGTAACGATAATAATTATCAAACCATTTCCAGCCTGTTTGCATAGCTCCTGATGCACTAAAGTAATACTGCTTACCTTCTACTTGTTGGAAACCTACAAGCATGATACCTCCCTGAGCTTCAAGGTAATACCATGTTCCTTGATCCTTCAACCAACCGGTCTTCATAGCTCCTGACTCAGCGTAGTAATACCAGTGTTTATCAAGCCACTGCCAGCCTGTTTGCATGGCACCGCTGGTATTCAAATAGTAACGCGTACCATTGATTTCTTGTTTTCCGGTTTGCATAATACCATCTTGATTTAGGTAATACCATTTCTCATTATCCTTAATCCAGCCTGTTTTCATAGCGCCTGAGTTCGCATAGTAATACCAATTGTTCTCTAGCCATTTCCAGCCTGTTTGCATAGCACCACTAGCGTTCAAGTAGTAACGAGAGCCATTGATTTCTTGTTTTCCAGTGAGCATGATACCATCTTTGTCCAGATAATACCAAGTATCTTGATCCTTGATCCAGCCTGTTTGCATGGCGCCTGAGTTCGCAAAATAGTTCCAGTGACCATCAATAAAGGCCCAACCCGTTTGCATGACACCTTCTTGATTAAAGTAGTAAGTGGTTCCGTTGATATTCTTTTTCCCGACAGTCCGAAGACCATCTTCGTCATAGAAATACCAATCTGAGGAAATCTTTTGCCAAGTTGAAGGCTTACCTGCTGTTTGTAGTGCACCACTGTCTGCAAAGAACATCTTCTTGCCATTAAAGACTTGATGTCCTGTTAGCATCTTTCCATCTGCTGCAAAGAGATATTTCTTCCCTCCAATTTCAGAAAGCTCACTAAATCGTCTAGCACCATTTGATTGGATATAATACCAAGAGCCCTCCAGCTTGAACCAACCACCTGTTTGCATTTTACCATTTGAGTTGAGATAGTAATCATTTCCCTTAGCATTCTCTCCCCAATCATCATTAAGGTGAAGCCAACGGCCTGCCTGCATTTGCCCTTTTCCATTAAAGAAGTAAGTGGCTCCATCAATCTCTCTCCAACCGATAGCCATTTCCCCATCACTTAAACGATATTTCCAGTAGCCACCTTCTTGATACCATTTTTCGTCAACTACAGGGATGTCTGGAAAGAGATTAGAAACATTAGCAAATCCTTTATCACTAATATCAAAAACAGTTGCATCCTGAGTTTGACTAGAGGCTCTGAGAACTTGAATATTTTTCTTTTGGAGATATTCTCTGGTTGAAGCTACATTAATATCTCCACCAGTTGTCTGAATAATCATTTTTGGTGATAAGTTTTCAAGAAAATTAATCGTATTTGAAATTGTTGCATCATAATGATGGTTCCATTTCATCATATCAACCTTGCCGATAACTGGACCTAACTTATCTTCTGCTCCTTCGGCATTATCCAAATCTCCGCCAAGATAGATTCTCTTTCCTGCCACAGTCACTACTGAAACGATTGAGTTTGAGTTATCATCTAGAACTTTTTTCAGGCTGCCATCAGCATCATATTCATTTTTATAATTATAGAGTTGGATATCCATATCACCCTAATTTAAAGTGACTATCCTCATCTGTAATATTCTGAATCAGAGTAACTCCTCGTTTTTGAGCTGCTCTCAAAGCATTATCATAATTGAAAAGGTTATCCCATAGTCCCCAGTGTGAGGTAATCCGATCATCTGAATATTTTTTCAAATAAAACTTACTAACCTGATAACGATTGAGTATTTCATCCGCTCCACCAATATGGTCACTATGGACATGAGTTCCTATGATAAAATCTAATTTTTTAACACCTATTTGATCTAGATGGCGAATCAATCGATCCTCCAATACTTGATAATTTCTCATAGAAATTCCCCAGCGGCTTGGGTACCTTGGGTCACTCCCATCAGGGAAGTCATAGTCTTCCCCCATATCAATCAAGGCATAATGGCCATTACTCTCTAGCAGAATGGCATCACTTCCTGACTTGGCCTTAGTATTAATGAAATGGATACGATTACCCGAACCAGCAGTAATGGTGTCTGCATCAACTTGTTGTGATAAACCAATCAACACAAAAAGAAAAGCAAGTAAACTATAACTGACTGATTTAACTAATCCTTTATTCTTCATCTTGAACACTCCTTTCTCGATGAAAACAATCTCTTACTAATCAATCCAATAATTCTTATCAGTTCCTGGAACCTGTTGTTCAACAGGTGGTGGAGTCATATAATCTGCTCCAAATTCGTAGGCAAGAATTTCATGGTATTTTCTCGGAGCTTTCACTACGATGTTTTCGTATGGCATATCAATCAGATCATAGAGCCATTCTTTTTTGATTCCCTCTGGAAAGCTAGGATCAAATATCGTACAAGTGAGATCTGTAGCTTGATTTACACTATATTTTAAAGCAAGATTCTCTAATTTTTGATTCCAAGTTTGTGGAGAGCTAAGACGGAAAATAGCTGACCCAATATAGCGAGGCAGATTTTTTATCCCCCCATTTTCTGATTTAATTCCTTTGAAATTCAAAGAAGAAAGGCGGACAAAATGTTTATAGAGCTTCATTTTCTTACAATCACTTTCCTCCATCACGACACCATCGTATGGAAAAATGTCAACACAAGTTCCCAATACGACTGTCGGGTCCAGAAGATTGGCATCTCTACGTGTTCTAATATCATGAACACGCATATAACTGTAAGGATAGCCTTTTGTCTCCCTAAATGAAATCAATTTGTAGTAGGGATGATTCTCATTTTTTAAAACCTTATAAAGCTTTTCAAATTCATCTCGCGCCAAGGAAATATCCGTATCATCATCCCAAGGGATAAATCCTTTATGGCGGACAGCTCCTAGTAAGGTTCCAAAATCAATAAAATATTTAATCTGATGCTGTTCACATAGTTCATGTAGATACTTTAAAATATCCAACTCCACTTGTTTTATTTCTTCAAGACTTAAAACTCTCTCAGACATACGTTTTATTCTCCTAATTTCGACTAATTCTTTAAACGATTTTTAACTGCGATTTGCTTACTTAGAACTTTTAGTGATTTTCCACAGTTTAAAATCATGGTGAGATACTCTTTGTTCAAGAGGGGGCAATTGCATGTAATCTCCATAGTCCGAAGTCAAAATTTCATGGTAATGTTTTGGAATCATAAATTCCTTGCCTTCAAACGTTCCCACAATCACTTGTTCCAACCACTCTCGTTTCCAAACTGGTTTATTCATATCCTTATAAATCAAATAATCAACTTGCTCGTAGTCAGCAACTGCTCTAGATTTAGCAAGCTCATCAATTTGCTCAACATACTTATTCGTATTTGTAAAATAGAAAATGACAACAGAAACATAACGAATCAAAGAATTCAGTAGACTTTGTATTTGTAATTCCTTTAAAAGTATAACAACTCAATTGACGTTTCTTTATCAGTTTCGTCATCTTATTTTTAAAATATGCGTCATCTTCGTAACCATCTACAGGGAAAATATCCACATAGATTCCCATATTTGAATCGATGCGAACATCTTCTTCTAGCAAGTAGGTATGGTTATCCTGCACTTTCATGAAGGGATAGACGTAGTTGAGATTATTTTTATAAGACATGACTTCATAACGTTCATCAGGATGAGCGATGAGGTAATCTTGTAGTTTCTCATAGTCTTCTCTTAGCATGCAGATGTCCATATCATCATCCCAAGGAATGAAACCTTTATGGCGAACAGCACCAATTAGACTTCCATATGCTAAGAAATACTTGACCCCAATTTCTGACAAACTTCATGAATATACTCCATGATTCCAAGTTCCATCTGTTGAATTTCACTGACATCTGTTACTTCTTGGTACCGAACTCCTTCATCACGTTTGCAAACAACTAATCCATAACCGATTGCCAACCAAAAGATGATATTGATAAAGTTGGTAGAATACATGATCTGACTTTCAAACAACTGACCAAACAAGATACCGAAGAAGAGAATCATAATCAATTTATCAGTATTTTTCTTGGAAATAATCAAATAAGTTAAAAAGCGCTTGATAACATAACCCAATATAAGAAGGAAGGATACTAATCCTAGAACTCCCGAACTAACAAATATGGTCACAAAAATGTTATGGAAGTTCCCACCAATGAGGGAATTTTGAATCTCAAATTTACTGAAATATTCTGTGTAGTAATCTGGAACATTCCGTACACCGTAACCAAAAATTGGTTTAGCACTTCCCATTTTAATAGCATTTTTCCAGATATAGGTCCTACCACTCGGTGTTGTTTCAATCAGATGGAGTTCACCATTCTTCTTGGTAACAGACGAATCTGTCTCAGCGTAGGATTGTCCTTTATTTAAGTCAAAAACAGTCGCAGTTTCAGATGAGATATAAATTGAAGTAGCATAACTTAATCCAATATTGGTAGCGGTAATCAGCAAACCAGTAACAATAAAAGTAAGGAATCGTTTAACGATACTTCCTCTAGTAACAAAGAAACTATAAAGTCCAATCATGAGAAGCAAGGACAATAAGGCTCCTCGACTTTGCATAGTAGCGAAGTAAACTAATTGAATCACATTGTTCAGTTTAAGATATACAGAATATTTACTTCCTTTATGGATCAGATACATAGCTAAAATAATGCTAATGTATGAAAAAATCGCACTAGCATTAGGATTGACAATCCCCCACAGACGTCCATTCATGACACCATAGTAATAAGATTGCTCTCCAATCTTAAATAGGATAAGGACTCTACTTACCAATAAACCAAATGCAAAGATTGCGGAAGAGAAAGAAATAATTTGAACTGTATAGGCAATCCAGTCAAATAATTTTTTGAGTTGATCCGATTGTAACATGGTAAATAATAAAACATAGGTTACCATGAAGAGTATTTCAATCACATTCCCAATCAAATGTCCGGAGCGATTGAATACTGCTGATAGCAGATGACTCCCAGATAACAAGCCAAATAAGGCCAAAAACTTTCGATCTACTGTAATCTGTTTCCACTTAAACAACAGTGTGTAGCAAATATAAAGTACAACAATCGCTGACAATCCCTTATAGATTGGATTTGCTACCTTATAAACTAGTGAACTCATACTTAAAATCGAAATGAAAACAAACAGATAGGCAATCCATAGTTTTGATTTTTCAAAGTATTCATCCATTTTTGAAAAATTCATTTTCAACTCCTTCTCATGATATTAGTTTTTTAATCCAACAATTTTCTTATATAGCCATGGAGAAATGACAAGTGATAGAACTGCTATCTTGCGAAAAGTAGTGAAATAAGCATCCTTCCAAATTTCGCGTCGATGCTGAACAATCCAAGCCCTCAATTCGGCTTTCTCCTTTTGATACTGTTCAGATGAAGTAAAGATAATTTTATCGTAAACTGTGATATATGACCAACGTTCTCTATTTTTTAATTCAGGTTTTAAATCAGGAAAGACTTGTGATACTTTAGCGATTATGTGCTTATAAACTTCTATCGTGTCAAATACATGCTGATTAACAGATGTTGTCGCACTTCCCTCACGATGATCATAATAATAAATTGGTTTGTCAATAAATACGCTACTGCATCTTGTCTTTAGTAGCAATTCAGTTAAGAACAAGGCATCTTCAGCTAGGTGATAATCTGTATTAAACCTTTCATCCGCTATCAAATCTCTCTTAAACAGTTTTGCGACAGGAAAAAATGACGTCCTAGTGGTCATCAGTAATTCCTTCATGGTTTCTTCTGTTGACCAGATTTCTTTTCTTCCAGAATGAGGAGGTAAATCTGTCACAATTCCATTTTTAATATGGTGCAGAGGAGCGATTGTAAATCCTACGGACTCCTCATCATCAACTGCACCAATCAAGATTTCTAGATAATCTTTAGTAACGAAATCATCGCTATCAATAAAGGTGATCCAAGCACCAGTCGCCAGCTTGATTCCCTTATTTCTCGCATTTGAGACTCCAGCATTTTCAAGATGATAGACCTTGACATTCTCATGCTGAGAGGCTAAGTGATCACAGATCTGTCCACTGGAATCGGTAGAGCCATCATTGATCAGAATTAGTTCAAATTGGCATAAGTTTGTTGAAGAATCGACTCCACACATCGTTCCAGATAGGCTTCTACATTATAGACTGGAACAATGACGCTAATTTTTTCTTCCATCATGCCCCATATTCTCCCTTGTACTCTGTATAGCTCTTGTCCATGTCTGCTATAATGGCATCATGATGCGGCACTTGCTTGTCTGCTGGTGGTGGCGTCATATAATCCCCAAAAGCAGTGCTGAGATAGGCATCATAGCCGACTGGAATGGGCATCTCAGTATCTTCAAAAGGCAAGAAAACATTGTCTTCAAAGGATGCGATTGGGTACTTGTTTCTCATATAGCCGGGACCTGAGCATAATTCCGTAATGCCATCGCTCTCAGCTAGACTGTACTTGGTCATTTCTTTCTCAGCTTTTTTCCAAATGCGATAACGTAGACCTTTGGGAGTCAAACCGAGTAAAATGCGACTCCCCCATTTCATGACTGCACCATGCTTTTCTGGAATAGTTTGTGCGCAAAAGAGTGAATAAATCAAGGCCCAGCTGACCTGTTTTTTACGCTCAGCTGGATTCTTAGGATAATAATCTAAAGGTAAAATATCCAAGGCTAAACCGTGTGGCAAATCCAAATCCTGCTGATAAGGCTTGATACAGGTCGTTTCCTTATCTCGAATGGTAATAAAAAGGTTCCGATCGACAAAATCCTTCTTGCTTTTTGAAAGAAAATAACGCTCATCTGCATAACGAGGCCATAATTCTGCCAACTTTCATAGTCCTTGCGAGGCATGAAAAAATCTAGGTCATCATCCCAAGGAATAAAGCCCTTGTTACGAAGGGCACCGATAGCCCCTCCACCACAGAGATAGCACAACAAGTCATGTTCTTTACAAAATACGACGAAATATTCAGCCATTTCCAGACTACGAGCCTGAATCGCTTTCAAATCACTCATGTCTCTCCTCTTCTGTCCAATAACGAGTTATATCGTTTTATTATACCATAAAAAAGCCTTAAAAATCCATCAGATACCGTAAAAAATCAAAGCTTCATCTACTCTTTTTGCTAGTGAATAAAGCTTTGATTTTTATTTATATACATCTTATCTCATTCCCATTTGGGCGAGTTTAGTCCGATATTTGTTTTGGTCGACAAGTAGACCTTGTCCTCCGTAGACATCATAAGCGTCTACCCAATCGCCAAGTTCTGGCACTGTCAACCTTTCAATACCATTCTGGGCACCTTCGATAACTGACAAACCATTGGTCAATAAGAAGCTATACGGTAGATTGGTTGAAGTCATTCCAAAGACCTTTCCAAGCGCCTCTGAACCTGTAAAGAGTTTGGTCGGGTCTTTGATTTGCTCAAGAACAGCTGACATGACCTGCTGTTGACGTTTGGTACGGCCATAGTCTCCTTCATCATCATCACGGAAGCGGGCGTAGTTAAGCAAGGTTGAGCCATTCATTTGTTGCTTGCCCGCACGAATCGTTTGAGTTGGCGACTCTGTTTCTGTTGCATGAAGATCATCTCCAACTGCAACTTCTGTCAGAGACTGACCATTCAATGTTGAGAATTGAGCATCGATGGTCACCCCATCAGGAAATAGAGTATCAATAGCAGTTGCAAAGGCCTGAAAATCCACTAGAGCATAATACTTAATGTCCAAATCAAAGTTATCTTTTAAAACCTTGCGAACCATTTCTGCTCCTTTTTGTCCCTCCTGCTCCCCAAGTTCATAGGCTACGTTGAGTTTGTTATCCCTCTGCTTCTTTCCATTCACAATCTGGCTGTAGCCATCAATATAGACTAGGTTGTCACGCATGAAGCTGACTAGCTTGATCTTCTTATCTGATCCGCTAACGTTTAGTACCATGATCGTGTCAGTACGGGTCTCTGCACTATTTTGACCGATACGGCCATCTGTTCCCATGACTAGGATGTTCACACCATCTTTGGTATCCTGACCATTAAAGACCTCTACTTGAGCTGCCTTGGCGTCAGCTGGCTTATTGCTAGTAGTTGCCGACTGGAAACCTCGAAGGAACATAATAATCATGCCCGCAGCCACACAGGTTATCAACAGTAAAAGCCAAATTAGAACTCGTTTAAAAAATCTTCTTGGTTTCTTCTTTTTTACTTCTGGAAGAGAGGGAAATTTCTGATGTCTATTCGAGCGACTTTGATTGGAATATTGTGGAATCCCAATGTCCTTCCCTAGATTTTTTTCCCTTTCATTAGAGGATAATTCGCCGTCTATTTTTCTTTTCAGATAGTCAAATTCTCTCTTTTCTCTGTCATTTAGGTAATGAATATTCTTAAAAAGGTAGTCATAACGTAACTGCTCATGATGACTTAAAGGGCTTTCTTTGCTCATAGGCTCTCCTTTCCTAAATCTCTAATGGTGAAAATAGGGTAGGTTCCCAGTATCTTGTACTGGATCCCAATTGTTTCGAGTTCTTGTCTGGCAAAATGAACCAGCTCTTTGGCACCATAATCCACATCAATAATGAAAAAATATTCTCCCAAGGCTGTTTTCAAAGGACGGCTTTCTATCTTGGTTAAGTCAATACCTCGCCAAGCAAAGGTTGAAAGAGCCTTGTAGAGGGCTCCGGGAAGGTTGTCTGGTAAGGTTAAGGCCAAACTCATTTTTTCAGTTTGTGATTGCAGAGGGATAGTGGGAATCTCGGACCCTAAAACCCAAAAACGAGTGAAATTGGCTTCCATTTCTTGGATATTTTCTGCTATCAACTCCAAACTATACTCGGCAGCTGAGTTTCTAGGGGCAATAGCTGCAAAAGGTTGGTCTGGATGTTCAGCGATGAAGCGGGCTGCATAGGCTGTGCTTGCCGTCACTTCAAGCTGGGCTTCTGGGTAATGCTCATCTATGAATTTCTTTCCTTGAGCCAGAGCTTGAGGGTGAGAAAAGATTTTCTCAATTTTTAACTGACCAGGAACTGTCATAAGTTGCTGATGAATGGGTTGTACTATTTCTGCAACAGCCTGAATGTCCGCCTGATGAAAAAGATAGTCCAAGCTTTCATGCACACTTCCCTCAATGGAGTTTTCAACTGGCACCACCGAATAGTCCACCAAGCCTTGTTCATAGGCCTTGATAACATCTGTAATATTGGCAAAGGCTTGTAATTCCTCATTAGGAAAAGCAGTCTGCACAACGTGGTGCGAAAAAGATCCCTTAGGACCTAGATAGGCAATTTTCATCTCAGCTCCTCTATAATTTCCTCTGGACTTAGCTTGGTCACATCTAGAACACGACTGGCTACTTCCTCGTACCAAGCCTGTCTTTCTTGAAAAATCCCTCGCAACTCTTCCTTACTGTTGTTGAGAAAAAGTGGACGCTGATTGTCCTTATCTGCTGCGACACGTTGATAGAGAGTGTCAAAATCTGCTTTCAGATAGATGTTATCAGGATTTTGTTTGAGCAAGTCACGATTTCTCTGATAAACGACTACTCCTCCACCAGTTGACACAACTCGGTCTGTTTTAGTAAGTCCGCTAAAACTTCTGACTCCACCTGACGAAAGGCCGCTTCTCCTTTTTCAGCGAAAAAATTTGCAATGGACATGCCTAAGCGTTCCTCGATCAAGGCATCCATATCTAGGTAGTCTGGATCTAAGCCTCTTGCGATAGTCGATTTGCCAGCTCCCATAAATCCTAGTAATACCTTAACCATGAATCAAGGTCTCCAAATCATCAAAGAAGCTTGGATAGCTGGTATTGATGGCTTCAGCTCGTTCCAGCTCGACTTCTCCGTCCCTTACTAGAAGAGCAGCAATGGCTGACATCATGCCGATACGGTGGTCACCAAAAGTATTGACTCTAGCACCATGAAAAGATGATTTCCCTTTGATAATCATTCCATCTGCCGTAGGAGTAATATCCGCTCCCATGCTATTTAAGGCGTCTGCCACCACCTGAATGCGGTCGGTTTCCTTAACCTTAAGTTCTTCAGCATCCTTAATCACTGTGACACCTTGGGCTTGCGTCGCTAGAAGAGCAATAATAGGCAATTCATCAATCAAACGAGGAATCAAGGCTCCACCAATCTCTGTTCCTTTCAAGTCAGAAGACTCGACAGTTAGGGTTGCAGATTTTGCGATTGGATCGATTTCAGTTATTTCTAGTTTTCCACCCATAGCGCGAATGACATCAATGATACCCGTACGCGTTTCGTTAATGCCCACATTCTGAAGCACTACACGAGAATCTGGAACAATCAAACCTGCGACCAACCAAAAGGCGGCACTGGAAATATCTCCTGGAACGATAACCTTTTGTCCTGTCAATTTTTGCGGGCCAGAGACAGTGATCGTTTTACCACTCACACTTAAATGACCACCAAATTGCTGTAGCATATCTTCTGTATGGTTGCGAGTGCATTCTTTCTCGATAATAACTGACTGCCCCTGAACCTGCAAGGCAGCAAATATCAAGGCAGACTTGACTTGGGCAGAGGCGATTGGCAACTCATAGTAAATTGGTATTAGGTTTAGTACCCTTCAAGTGCAGAGGAGGCAGGTCTCGCTCGGTTTGCCCTGAAATGCTGACACCCATTTTTTTCAATGGAATAGTCACGCGATCCATAGGACGTTTAGAAAGACTGTCATCACCGAACATCTCTACTTCGAAGTCTGCACCGGCAAGGACACCTGAAATCAGGCGAATAGAGGTTCCAGAATTCCCCATATCCAAAGCATGTTGCGGAGCTTTAAGGCCATCCATCCCAACACCTTGAATGGTAATAACTCCGTCTTTGTCCTCAATCTCAACACCAAGATCACGAAAAACTTGAATAGTCGAGAGCACGTCCTCGCCACGCAAAATATCATAAACCTTGGTCTCACCTTCAGCTAAACTTCCAAAGATAATCGAACGATGGCTGATAGACTTGTCACCTGGAACTCGGATACTGCCATGTAAGTGGCGAATGTTTGTTTTTAGTTTCATAGTTGACCTCATACTTGCAATACTTTTTCTTATTTTATCACAAAAAAGCCAGAAATTCCTGAAATTTCTGGCTTTTATACAGATAAAATACTATTTCAACAATTCTGAAACAGGTTCAAAGACAATTTTTTCAATGTCTGAAAGGTAAATCGATAATTGTTGCTGCTTGGCAAAGAAATCTGACAAAAGAGCGTTTTCTTGAATTTGCTTGCTGAAGGACTGCATCTTCTCTTGGAAAGAAGCATCTGGCATTTGTCCCGTTTGCGCCATGACTTGGATTTCTTGCTGGAAGGCAAGGTAGTCTGCAAAAATCTTGCTAGCTTGTTCATCAGCTTGGATGGCATTTTTTGCTGCTTTGACTGCCTTGTATTCTGGTAATTCGCGTAAACCGCGACTGAGTTCATTTGCACTATCGTAAATATTTGACATATTTTTCTCCTTATTTGATGACAACTGTGTAGTCCGTATTTTCTGAAATTAAGCGCTCAGCTCGTTCCAGATCCTGAGCATTTTTAAAGGAAATTTGTAGAATCCCGTGAACATCCTCACGGTTTTCTTCGTTGATGTGGATATTGACCAAGGAAGTTCCTCGTAGCAATTCCAAAATCCGCAAGATAACATCTTCTTCATCGGGAACATCAACATAGAGGTCATAAGAACTGTCCACGCCTCCTCGTTTATGGATTTCCATAGCCTGACGTTGCTCACGCGCTTGGTTGAAAAAGTTCCAAATCTGCTCTTCTTCCCCCTTGCTAATAGCCTGACCAATCCCATCTAAGCGTTCCTTGAAATCCTCAATCCGCTCTATGATGGCCTCGCGATTGGACAAGAGAATGGAAGTCCACATACCCGGTTCACTCTCTGCAATCCGGGTCATATCTCGAAAACCACCCGCCGCAAAGCGCCTTGTCATCTCATGTTCTTGAGCATAGATTGCTGTTTGCTCCATGAGACTAGAAGCCAGAATATGAGGAAAATGGCTAATCTGTGAAGTTACTCGATCGTGCTCCTTGGCATTAATTTCAATGAAACGAGCATGGAGACCAGACAGTAGGTCCTTCATTTCTGAAAGAGTTTCTGGAGTGGTCAAACTCGATGGAGTAAAGATATAGTAGGCATTTTCAAAAAGATTAACATCCGCAGAGGCAGCTCCTGTCTTGTGGCTACCAGCCATAGGATGGGCCCCAACAAAGCGAATAGACCTGCCAGCCAAATACTGCTCCGCTGCATCTACAATGGCAGCCTTGGTCGAGCCAGCATCCGAGATAATGACGCCATCTTTCAAATCTATCGTTGCCAACTCCTGGATAAAAGCAATGGTCTGCTTGATTGGCAAGGTCAGAATGATGACATCTGCTAGAGGAGCAAAACTGACAAAATCATCCGTCGCACGGTCAATCATTCCCCTCTCCAATGCGATATCTCTCGAAGTCTGACTGCGATTATAACCCAAAATTTTATACTCAGGATGGTCACGCCTGATACCGAGTGCCATCGAGGCACCAATCAAACCGAGACCTGCGATATAGATGGTCTTTGCCATAGAGACTCCTTAATAGTTCTTTGTATACTCACGGTGTTTGGCTACCGCTTCTTTAATTCCTCTAGGTTATCCGATGAGAATTTTTCAAGAATTTCTTGTGCCAGAACCGTTGCCACAACAGCTTCCATGACCACACCTGCTGCTGGAAGAGCGGTCGGATCACTTCTTTCCACAGTTGCCTTGTAAGGTTCGTGAGTCTCGATATCCACACTCATGAGTGGTTTATAGAGAGTGGGAATGGGTTTCATGACACCTCGAACAACGATGGGTTGCCCATTGGTCATGCCACCTTCAAAACCACCTAGATTATTGGTACGGCGAGTATAGCCGTCTTCTTTAGACCAGAGAATTTCGTCCATGACTTGGCTACCTTTTCGGTTACCAGCTTCAAATCCAAGACCAAATTCCACCCCTTTAAAGGCATTGATAGAAACAACTGCTTGGGCTAATCGCGCATCCAATTTTCTGTCCCATTGAACATAGGATCCAAGGCCAACTGGAAGGCCTCCGACGACTGTCTCCACAACCCCACCGATGGTATCACCGTCACGCTTGATTTGGTCAATATAATCCTTGATTTCCTGTTCCCGTTCTTGGTTGACAATAGAAACTTCTGACTGGGCAGCTCTTTCCTTAATCTCAGCGACCGTCAGATTTTCAGGAACATCGATTTCCTTGCCACCAAAGACTACGACATGATTGGCAATCTCCATATCCAGCTCTGCCAAGAGGCGTTTAGCTACCGCCCCAACTGCCACTCGCATAGTTGTTTCACGAGCAGATGACCGCTCCAAGGAATTTCGCAAATCATCAAAACGGTACTTGATTCCCCCAACCAAGTCGGCATGACCGGGACGTGGATGAGTGATTTTTCGTTTGCTTTTAAAGCGGTCTTCAATGTCCTCAGCAGACATGATGTCCAGCCATTTTTGGTGGTCCTTATTGACGACAACCATAGTAATGGGAGCCCCAGTCGTCTTCCCATGGCGAACACCTGAAGTAAAGACAACCTGGTCACTCTCAATTTTCATACGACCACCGCGGCCGTATCCACCCTGACGACGTTTCAGATCCTCATTGATGTCCTCTGCTGTCAAAGGAAGTCCAGCGGGAATTCCCTCGATAATTGCCGTCAGACGCGGACCGTGTGATTCTCCTGCAGTTAAATATCTCATAGGCTCTCCTTATTTTACCAAGTAGTCTTTCATCTCTTCCAGAGAAACTGGGTGAATGGTCGCCGAACCAAGCTCTGGCACCAAGACCAATTTCAAGGTGTTTCCACGCGCTTTTTTATCATGAGTCAAAGCCTGATAAAGCTTGTCAACATCCCAGTTTTCATAGTCAACAGGCAAACCAAATTTCTGACACATTTCAGTGATGGACTGAGTCATTCCTTCTGGCATAAGACCTTTTTCCTCAGCAACCTTGGAAATCTGCACCATTCCCATGGCTACAGCTTCTCCATGCATGACTTTTCCATAACCTGCCGTTGCTTCTATGGCATGACCAATAGTGTGGCCAAAATTGAGGTAAAGGCGGACACCATTGTCCAATTCATCCTCAACTACCATCTTGCGCTTCACCTGACAAGAATGTTCGATCAAAGTTTCTGCATGTTCCAGAATGCTCTCCACAGAACCATCCAACTCTGTCAGTAGAGCCCATAATGCTGGATCCTCAATCAAGCCATACTTGATAACCTCACCCATCCCTTCTATCAACTCCCTTTTCCCGAGTGTTTCAAGGACAAGCGGATCAATCAGAACCCCGTCAGGTTGGGCAAAAGTTCCCACCATATTTTTAGCAAAAGGAGTATTGACACCCGTCTTTCCACCGATAGAAGAATCAACCTGGGCTGTCAAACTAGTCGGAATCTGAACAAAGTGAATGCCCCGCATATAGGTAGAGGCCACAAAGCCTGCCAAGTCTCCAACGACACCACCACCAAGGGCCACAATCCCATCGCTACGAGTCAGACCTTGCTTGACTAGAAATTCATAGACTTTCTGAACAGTAGTTAAATTCTTTCGTTCTTCACCTTCTAAAAAGTCAAAAACGGCTACCTGAAAACCAGCATCTTCTAGGCTGAGCTTGACCTTCTCCGCGTAGAGTGAGGCCACATGGTTGTCTGTTACGATAACCACTTTTTGCGGTTGCCAGAGCTCTCGCAACCATTGACCTGCTTGCGATAGACAACCTTTTTCAATCTGAATATCATAAGGATGATGTGGAATATCGATTCTGATTTTCATAGTAGGGTCTCCTTTTCACTATTTATATTTTTCTGTTAAGGACTGCCAAATCTCGTCTGTCGGCATTTCTTTACCTGTCCACAGTTGAAAAGCTTCAGCAGCTTGATAGAGCAACATTCCCAGACCATTGACCGCTGTATTGCCCTGACTTCTGGCCCATTTCAAAAATGGCGTTTCAAAGGGTTGGTAAATGATATCTGCCACCAAGAGAGTTTCTGGCAAATTGATGCTTTCTGGAACTGGAGACGACTGGCCATCCATCCCCACACTGGTCGCATTGACGAGTAGATCCGACTTGGCAATCTTTTCTTGCAGTTCAGAAATATCCTCTAAAGCATACAAGTCCACTTTAAAGCCTGTCTGCTCCTGTAACTTGGTCAGGTAAGGTCTTGTTTTTTCCATGGAAACTGAACGAACAAAGACTGAAATCTGACTGACGCCATCTAAAATAGCCTGTGCCAAAATGGACTTAGCCGCACCACCTGCTCCCAGAATGGTCATTTTCTTATCTGAAATTGTAAAAGAAGGCAAGCTCTTAAAGAATCCCTTGCCATCTGTATTATATCCAATTAACGTTCCGTCTTGATTAACAACTGTGTTGACCGCCCCAATCAAACGAGCCTCATCAGTCAACTCATCCAGATAAGGAATCACTTGCTCCTTGTACGGCATGGAGAGATTGATTCCAAACATCTGGTAACGTCGAATATTAGCGACTGTTTCTGCAAGATCACTCGCTTCAATTTCCCAAGCCACATAGACACCGTTAGTATTTGTTTCCTTAAAGGCACTATTGTGAATAAAGGGAGACATAGAGTGTTTGATTGGATTCGCAACGACAGCCGCCATGCGTGTATAGCCATCAAACTTCATCCAAAATCTCCCTGATTTTTCTTCATGTTTGATAGCGAAATCTGACCTGGGGCACTCGCTTCATCCAGACTAGCAAATGACCAACTCGAACCCGTCACATCTGAAGTAATGCGTGATACCTTGCCCATTTTCCCCATGGAAATGGTCACGTACTCTTGCTCAGGATTGAGTGTTTTAAATCCTCGAGTGTAATTCATCAGGTCTAAAAACATCCTGCTCCGTATGAGCCATAACTGATACCTTGACCACTTTCGGAGAGAGACTGGTCAACTCAGACAAAATTTCCATCATGTTTTCAGGTGTCTCCTGGAAATTATGGTAACTCAAAACAAGATTTGGAAAATCCAACATTTCCTCAAAAACGTCCTTGTAGCTGAAATACTCAAAATCTACATAATCCGGCTGATAAAGCTGAGTAACTTCCTTAATGATTTGAACATACTCTTCTGAGGAAAGTTCGATTTCTCCTCCCTCAGCGCGGGTCCGAAGGGTAAAGACAAGTTCGCGTCCTGCAAATTTCTCAAAGATAGCGGGTGCTACCTGTAAAATAGCGTCCTTTGTAAGAAAGTCCGCACGCCACTCAATGATATCGGCATCTTCATACCTAGTTGCATCCAGTTCTTGCGCTTCTTCTAAACTTCTTGGCATTACTGAAACGATTAATTTCATCTACTAACCTTCATACTAATCACCTTGAGGTAATTACTGCTTTCATCTTTTTTATTATAGGCAAAGTCTGCTGGAAGTCCGTATTGGTTCAAGACCTGATACCTTCTTCCTGCAAAACCTTTATCAATTTGTTCTGTAAATTTCTGGCGGGAAACATTGGCAGCATTGGTACTGGCAATGATAATGCCTCCCGGATTTAAAATCTCTAGACTCTGGGAAATCAACTTGTGATAGTCCTTAGCTACAGAGAATGTTTGTTTTTTATTGCGGGCAAAGCTTGGCGGATCAAGAACAATCATATCATAGGTCAAGCCTTTTCGCTTGGCATACTTGAAGTACTCAAAGACATCCATAACGATAAAACGATGATTGTCCGTGCTGAGTCCATTTGCCTGAAAATGAGCTTCTGACAGCTCTCTAGACCGTTTGGCCAAGTCGACAGAAGTTGTCTCACTCGCACCTCCCATAGCTGCAGCAACTGAAAAGGCCGCCGTATAGGAAAACATATTGAGCAAGGATTTGCCCATGGCTAGACCGTCAACCAGACTCCCACGAACCTCATGCTGGTCTAGGAAAATCCCTGTCATCAAGCCATCATTCATAAAGACTTGATAGAGCACGCCATTCTCAAGAACAGTAAAGTAATCTGGCGCTTCCTCACCATAAACATAGGCAGACTCGTAGTCTAGACCTTTAAAACGAATCTTTTCATAAGCCCCCAAGACCTCAGGGAAAACTTCCTTAAAAGCATTTATGATCAGCACACGAATCTGGTAAACAAAGGAATTGTACCAAGAAAAGACAGCATAATCTCCATAGAGATCAACAGTCAGACCACCAAAACCATCCCCCTCTTGGTTAAAAAGGCGAAAGGCAGTGGTCAAGTCATCTTGATAATAAGGCTTTCTAGCTTCCTTGGCCTTACGAAACAGGATTTCAAAAAAGGCTTGATTGAAACCAACCTTTTCCTTGCTGATGAACCAACCGATTCCTTTATTCTGTTGAGAAAGATAGGCGCTCCCTAAAAACTTCCCGTCTTGACTAAGAACTTCTACTGCCTGATCCGTCAGTTCAATATCTGTTAAATCACTTGCTTCCAAAAGAACTAGACCCTTAGCTAGCTTTTTTTCAACACGTCTGCTGACCCTAATTCTATTCATAGCTACTATTATAGCAAATTTTGTGACAATTCTCAAAAAAGAAACCGTTTAACCATATGTACTTTAGTTTACTGAGTGTCATTTTTGTTAAAATAAGTATATGCCATTTACTTTTCCACCAAAACATCCTTTCCCTTATAATGGAAAGAGAGATTCTATTCGCTAAAAATAGACAATTTCAGAAATGAGTATAGAATCTTGCGCAAACGTTTGCCTAGTTCTAAACTTTATGGTAGAATAAAACACAACATTGATAAGCAAGAGGAAAAACAATGCAAAATCAGACACTTATGCAATACTTTGAATGGTATCTGCCCCACGACGGACAACACTGGACGCGATTGGCAGATGACGCTGAACACCTAGCAAATCTTGGTATCAGTCATGTCTGGATGCCACCTGCCTTCAAGGCGACCAATGAAAAAGATGTGGGCTATGGCGTTTATGATCTTTTTGATCTAGGAGAATTTAATCAAAAAGGGACTGTCCGTACCAAGTATGGTTTCAAAGAAGACTATCTTCAAGCCATTCAAGCCCTAAAGGCACAGGGAATCCAACCTATGGCCGATGTCGTTCTCAATCACAAGGCCGCTGCCGATCACATGGAAGCCTTTCAGGTCATCGAAGTCGATCCTGAGGATCGTACTGTTCAACTAAGCGAGCCATTTACTATCAATGGCTGGACTCACTTTACCTTCGATGGTCGGCAAAATACTACAATGACTTCCACTGGCACTGGTACCACTTTACAGGTACAGACTATGATGCCAAACGCCGTAAGTCTGGCATTTACCTGATCCAAGGAGACAATAAAGGTTGGGCAAACGAGGAATTGGTCGATAACGAAAACGGCAACTACGACTACCTCATGTACGCTGATCTAGACTTTAAGCACCCTGAAGTCATCCAAAACATATATGACTGGGCTGACTGGTTCATGGAAACGACTGGTGTGGCAGGTTTCCGCTTGGATGCCGTTAAGCATATTGACTCCTTCTTTATGGGCAATTTCATCCGAGATATGAAGGAAAAATACGGTGAGGATTTCTATGTTTTCGGGGAATTTTGGAATCCAGACAAGGAAGCCAACCTAGACTATCTCGAGAAAACGGAGGAACGTTTTGACCTTGTCGATGTTCGTCTCCACCAGAATCTCTTTGAAGCCAGTCAAGCTGGTGCAAGCTACGACCTTCGTACTATCTTTACTGATAGCTTGGTTGAAATCAAGCCTGATAAGGCTGTCACTTTCGTTGATAACCATGATACTCAAAGAGGACAGGCACTCGAATCAACCGTCGAAAAATGGTTTAAACCAGCAGCCTATGCGCTCATTTTATTACGCCAAGATGGTCTTCCATGTGTATTTTACGGAGACTACTATGGTATTTCAGGAAAATACGCCCAAGAAGATTTCAAAGAAGTCCTTGACCGACTCTTAGCCATCCGAAAAGACATGGCCTATGGAGAGCAAACAGACTACTTTGACGATGCTAACTGTATCGGATGGGTTCGTTCAGGTGCTGAAAACCAATCCCCAATCGCAGTCCTTATCTCAAATGACCAAGAAAACAGCAAATCCATGTTTGTCGGCCAAGAATGGGCTAACCAAACATTTGTAGATTTACTTGGAAACCACCAAGGTCAAGTTACAATTGATGAGGAAGGTTATGGACAATTCCCTGTCTCAGCTACTTCGGTAAGTGTCTGGGCTGCCAATAAAATCTAAAAAACTAAGCCAAGTCCACTAGGATTTGGTTTTTTAAAATATCTTGAATTATCAAATTAAGTACACATTTTCTTCATAGAAAACTTCATAAGGTGTTTTCCAGTTAAGATATTTTCGTGACCTATTATTAAGTTTGTTCTCCCACAGCTAAATGGTTTGTTCATCAACCAATGTTATATCACTTCCTTTTGGAAAATATTCTCTTAGATGTCGCTTCCATTCCCGACTAATGCTGAAAGGGTGACGATGGAGCAGCTTAGCATTTAGGCCTTGTATATGGTAAATGAGGATACTTTCACGCTCATCTATGGTAAAATGATAGGAGCTCATAAGATTTCCTTTAGTAACTAGTTCGTTCAATTCTATTTTATTAGAAAATCTTATGAATTTTTATTGTGCACTGAATATTGTATATTCAAACTTTTAAATAACCCATGGAACTAGAAACACTTATCCTTGGTGGAATACTTACTAACATATGTATATAGTCTGGCATCAAGTGTCCTTCGATAATTTCAACACCTTTATAATTACACAAGCGATGAAATATTTCGCCTAAACTACTCCGATATTAATTATAGATTACTTTTCGTCTATGCTTAGGGGTGAACACAATGTGATACTTACAGTGCCACTTTGTGTGTGATAAACTATGAGACTTCTGTGCCATGGTTTTCTCCTTTCGCTTTACAATTGGCTTGAACACCTTTATTGTATGGTGTTTGGAGTTTTTTGGTATAACCTTCGACGCGCGCCTACATAGCGGGTGGTTGATTTGTCTAACTTTTGGGGTACTGTTCACAAGACGGGGTTTTGTGTTATAATAGAGGCATGAAAACAAATGATATTGTCTATGGCGTCCATGCCGTTACTGAAGCCCTGCTTGCAAACACCGGAAACAAACTCTACCTCCAAGAAGATTTAAGGGGGAAGAATGTTGAGAAAGTCAAGGAACTGGCTGCTGAGAAAAAGGTGTCCATCTCTTGGACCTCAAAAAAATCCCTCTCTGAAATGACCGAAGGTGCCGTCCATCAAGGATTTGTCCTTAGAGTATCTGAATTTGCCTATAGCGAGCTCGATCAAATTCTTGCCAAAACGAGGCAAGAAGAAAATCCTTTGCTATTGATTCTGGATGGGTTAACTGATCCTCACAACTTAGGTTCTATCTTGAGAACTGCGGATGCGACCAATGTTTCAGGCGTCATCATTCCCAAGCACCGTGCTGTCGGAGTTACTCCTGTCGTTGCCAAAACGGCCACAGGTGCCATTGAGCACGTACCGATTGCCCGAGTAACCAATCTTAGTCAAACCTTAGATAAACTCAAGGATGAAGGTTTCTGGACCTTTGGAACGGATATGAACGGTACTCCTTGCCACAAGTGGAATACAAAAGGGAAAATCGCTCTCATCATCGGAAATGAAGGAAAAGGCATCTCGAGCAACATCAAAAAGCAGGTTGATGAGATGATTACCATTCCCATGAATGGACATGTTCAAAGCCTTAATGCCAGTGTTGCTGCAGCCATTCTCATGTACGAAGTTTTTCCGAAACCGGCTATAAAAAGTTTCCAATCAACCTGATTGGAAACTTT
>BNJV01000689.1_pt1 | contig 71655 bp, 116 predicted proteins | sample 8540591 | NCBI WGS metagenome assembly BNJV01 (sample SAMD00202457, study PRJDB9452) | human saliva metagenome | host: Homo sapiens
AATCAAAGTAGAATCAAAGGCTGTTGCTGCCTCATAAGGTAGGAATAGCCCTTTTGTCGTCTCCAGCAATATACCACAGTAATTGTCCCTTCTCTCTATGAGAGTGAGTGAGAGCCTCCTCTAGCTCTTTGCATCACTTTCATCAGTGAAGATGAGCTCGGCAGAATCGGATAGATGGGTCGATTTCACTTTATCAGTTTAGCTTGCATGAGCTTCACGTAGTCTCTGAAAACTTCCATTCCTCTTTCGTTCTTTGCGGCGGCCACGTTGTTTACCACTTCACTTAGCCTTCTGCGATAGCAGGGTTCTCAGCTCATTCAGATATCTGCCTGCAAGGGAGCCAAAACTACTTAGAGCCCTGAAACCACAAGAGGGATGGACGATGCCATGCCTCCCTTATACTTTATGGAGAGATTACCTTAAGTAGGCCTTATTTCTCCTGTTCTTGCGAGGATCAGGGGGCAGCAGGCTGCAGATATCCACACCTCTTTACTCTCCACTGTCAACATATCACCTGTAAGCTCTCGCTCACATCTGTAGTCGATGCTTTCAAGCTCGTTATCCCTTTGGAAAAGAGCGGTCTATGCCTACATTGTCTGCGTGACCTTGTTGACCAGGGCTTCATTTCCTGCCACATCATCAGGGCCAAGATAGCCGTTATAGTCCATCGATCACGCTGTTATCTGCGAGATGGAGAGCCCTAGCGTTGTCATAGCCATATTTCTCGTGGACTATGCCTGAGAATATATGCTCCCAACTGTGCTGCTGCATAGTTTAGTACGAGTGTCTTCAGTCAATCCTCCCTTTTATTTCCCGGCATCACTAGAGCGTTGGTATCAAGTGGTGAGGAAGAATGTATATAGTGGGTAATAATTCCATCTTTTGTCTATCTCGTACGTTTTCTGCTAGTAGTAATGGTTTGCACAACAGTCTCCTCGTCCCAGGACTGTCCTCCTGCCTCCAGGAAAAGAAGAGGGTTTGATTATAAGTATATGCTTTATAGCACTCAGTATCACAGAGCATCTATGCTTATAATATCTGCCTCACAAAGTCAGTTTTATATGGGTGAGAGTAATATAGCTCGAAATGTTGACATGTCTTCTCCTTTTTATGTGGATATAAGTATAGGTAGCTGACATTTAATACTGCACAGGATCAAGCGCTTCACCTTTATTGTCCCTTTTGCATAAAACTGTATCAGTCATTGCTAAAAGCAATTATAATAGTATAATGGCTAAAAAGCCGAGTACATTTTGGAGGGAAAATGTTTGAAGAATTAAAAATAAATGGTAAAGAGATATTAAGATATTGTGAAACCAATCCGAAATATATCTTGATACAATTCATTGATGGAAATGATGAGGGGGACTTGAAGAGGAGATAAATCTCATTAAGACCTTTCACAGACAAATCCTCGCTTTCGTGGGAATTAGGACAAAACGATGGAATGACGAACTATCCCTTGAAGGCAGAGCCTGTGTTTGGCAGAGCAGGGTTTTTGGTGGAGAAGCGAATAAGAACCCGGATTATCTTAGGGATAATGTAGGCGGTATCAAGAAAACTTGCAGACTTGATACAGACACCCCTGTTATTCTTGGCGGTTATTCACTTGCAGGACTGTTTGCGCTATGGGCAGGATAGAAAAGCTCCATGTTTTAGCAGGGATAGCGGCAGCTTCTCCTTCGGTCTGGTATGAAGGCTGGAGAGAATACATCCGTGGGAAAGGGATGAAGTCTTCGGCAGTCTATCTAAGCCTCGGTCTTAAAGAATCAAGAACTTCAAATAAAAAGGCTGTCTGAGGTTGAAAAATTGTATCAAAAATGCAGTATAATGAGTTTTCAGAGAAAAACCACATAAAGCATATTTTAGAATGGAATGAAGGAAATCACTTTGTAGATGTTCCGCTTCAGTATGGCTCGTGGTTTTAGCTGGGTTTTGAATAATATTTAAAAGTATAGTTGCTAAAATCAGCAATTCCTAGTAAAATATACAGTGAGTTGTTGGAATAGTCTTCTGAATTCAAATCTTTAAAATAATGCGTGAAAGGGAGTATAATAATGGCTAAGAAAGTGTTGGTAGTAGATGATGCGGCTTTCATGAGGAATGATGCTTAGGACATCCTATCTAAGAACGGATACGAAGTTGTAGGTGAGGGTGTTAACGGTAATGATGGATTTGAAAAAGTATAAAGAGTTAAAAAGCCGGACATCGTTACTCTTGATATTACAATGCCTGAATGTGATGGATTACAGTGCTTGAAGAAGATTAAGGAGTTCGATGCAGCTGCTAATGTAGTTATGTGTTCAGCTATGGGACAGCAGGCTATGGTTATCGAATCTATCCAGAGTGGAGCAAAGGACTTCATCGTTAAACCTTTCCAGCAGGACAGAGTATTGGAGTCACTTGCAAAGATTAAATAAGACTTATCAATCTATATGATTTAAAAATACACAAATAAAATAAACTAAGACTGTTTTCTGAAAATGAGAATGGTCTTAGTTTGTTGTCTTAATGGGGATAAATTGCCTAAAAATAAAAAAAGCAGATGACGGGAATCGAACCCGCCTCTCAACCTTGGGAAGGTCGCATTCTACCGATGAACTACATCTGCTAACTACAACACAATTATACTCTCACTCATTTAGTATGTAAAGCTAAAATTAAAAAGAAAAGTCATAATATATGATTTTTGCTATGAAGTGATTATAAAAGGAAGTGAAATGAAAAACTACATCGTAAGCTTTGCCCCTATGGAGGGATTACAGGGAGGATATTTAGAAGGGTATTCGACAAACACTTTAAGGGTGTAACTGACTATTATACCCTTTTTATTACGCCCAAGGAAAAAGCGTGGAATAGATAAAAAGACATAAAAGGAGCTCCTCCCGGCACATAATGAGGGATTAAAGATAGTACCCCAGATACTTACAAGCCTATGAAGATGCCTTCAACCCTAACTGCTTCTAAGCTTATGGAAATGGGATATAAGGAGATAAATCTTAATCTAGGCTGCCCTTCCGGAACTGTGGTAAATAAGGAAGAGGCTCAGGGAGCCTTAAAGAATCTTGATAGCCTTAAGGAGCTATTAACAGGTATCTTTAACGAGGCAGAACTTACAGGGCTTAAAATATCTATAAAGACAAGGATAGGCTATGAGAATGTATCAGAATTCTCTGACATCATTTCACTTTACAGGCAGTTTCCTGTTGATAAGCTCATCATTCATCCAAGAACCAGGATGGAATTCTACAAGGGTAGTGTGCATAAAGAGTGTTTTTAAACAAGCGGTAGATGAATACTCCAAAGCAGACGCCGTGGGTAAGCTATGCTTTAACGGTGAACTTAAAACTCTAGAGGATATACTTGCTATAGAAAAGGAATTCCCTCAGATAAATCACATTATGATAGGGAGGGGACTCTTAAGACACCCATTTTTGCTTGAAGATATGGCAGGAGTGGAGGCCGCAGATAGACAGAGTAGGATAAGAGGCTTCCTTGAAGAACTCCTTGGAACCTACCTTGAGGAATTTAATGGTGGGGCTGCGGCAGTACTTAAGCTAAAAAGAGCTCTGGTTTTACCTGCAGGATAGCTTTGAAGGAAGTGAGGCTCATGTGAAAGACATAAAAAAAGCTAAGGGAGTGGCTGAATATAAGGCTGCGGTAAATGTGCTCTTATCAAACTGTAAGGCATTGTAGAAGATTGTAAGAAGCAAAGAAGTGTAGTCCTTTATCATAGATTCCCAAAGCATTGTATTTCTATGCAAGCTTGTTCACAAAAAGTATTTGCCATTGTATCTTAATTGTGATAACCTTATAAAAACGTGGTATTACAAAGAATAGATATAGGAGGCATACTATGGCAAAGATAGAGATGAAAACTCCGCTTGTGGAAATGGACGGAGATGAGATGACCAGAGTCATATGGCAGATAATAAAAGGATGAGCTTATCCATCCTTTTATAGAGCTTAAGTCAGAATACTATGATTTGGGTCTTAAATACCGCAATGAGACCGACGATAAGGTGACTGTAGAGTCTGCAAAGGCTACCCTAAAAATACAGTTGCAGTTAAATGTGCAAACCATTACACCTAATGCCGCAAGAGTGAAGGAATATAACCTTAAAGAGATGTGGAAGAGTCCAAACGGTACTATCAGGCTATGCTTGATGGAACAGTATTTAGAACTCCTATTCTTGTAAAAGGAATTGAGCCTTATGTGCGCACTTGAAATCTCCCTATTACCATAGCCAGACACGCTTATGGAGATGTGTATAAAAATGCTGAAATCAAGGTGGATGGTCCCGGTAGGGCTGAACTGGTATTTACAGCCGAGGATGGAAGCGTGACAAAGGAACTTATTCACGAGTTTAAGTCACCCGGTGTCATCCAAGGTATGCACAACCTGAACTCTTCTATAGAAAGCTTTGCAAGAGTCTGCTTTGAGTATGCTCTTGAGCTTACGGTTGACCTATGGTTTTTCTACAAAGGATACCATATCAAAGAAGTATGACCATACCTTCAAGGACATATTTGCGGAAATTCTACGAAAAGACTATAAGGTAAAATTTAAGAACAAGGGAATCACTTATTTTTATACCCTCATAGATGATGCTGTGGCAAGGGTAATAAGGAGTGACGGAGGCTTCCTATGGGCTTGTAAGAACTATGACGGAGATGTTATGAGCGATATGCTTGCTACTGCCTTTGGCTCTCTTTCTATGATGACTTCTGTACTGGTATCCCCTAAGGGGGTATGGGAGTGATGAAGCTGCCCATGGAACAGTTCAGAGGCATTATTACAAGTATCTGGGGGTGAGCCTCACCTCGACCAACTCCATAGCTACAATCTTTGCTGGAGTGGAGCTCTTAGAAAAAGAGGAGAGCTTGACGGCCTAAGTGACCTTGTGGCCTTCTGCAGACAAGCTTGAAAAGGCGGTTATAGACACAGTAGAAAGCGGCATCATGACAAAGGACTTAGCTGAGATAACTACTCTTAAAGAGGTAAAGACAGCAGGCACTGAGGATTTCATAAAGGCAGTAAGAGAAAGGCTGGAAAAGAGCCTGTAAGGCATCAGCAGGATATATACAGAGCATATACAAGACATAATTATCAAGCTCAAGGTGCAGCACTGCACCGGTGAGTGTCTGAGACAGCATAAAAGAAAACTCCCGCTTATAAATCCTACAAGATTTTAGAGCGGGAGTTCTAGTTACGATGTTGTCTTATTAAAAACAATTAAATTTAGAAGTTCTTGTCAAGTGTAAAGTTTCCGTCGTAATCTTCAAGAGATTCTTCTGTGTACAGGTTGTTCCAGAGTCTATCTTCGTGGTCTTTCCAAAGGGTTTTTTTCAGACTTAAGGAAGTTGTAATAAATGTACATATCGTTGTCGTATTCAGGTGTGTGATAGAAATAACTTGCGTGGTAAGAATCAAGGTGATACCACTTTCCATTAATCTTTACCTGATTCCATGCGTGATTCATTCTTCTGTCAAAAGTTTCTGTCTGCATCTCTGCAAGCACTTTTTTAATATAAGCCTGTTTGGTTGAAGGGCTAATATACATAAGCAAAATTCCAGGTACGAATCTAGTCTCAAGACCTACTCTTTCTGCAATACGGCTGTATGCCATAGCATATCCTTCACAAACACCTACATTTCCAAGGAGAACAGAAGAGTAGTTATACACGTTATATCCCCATTCCTTTTGTCCTGTATTAGGGGTAACGTACTTAACTAAATAATCGTGTATGATTTTTGCTTTCTCTAAGTCAGTCTTATTTCTAAGGTCATACTTTTCGATTAACTCATCAATCTTGTTCTCGGTTTTAGTCATCTGGTCCGCACTAAGATGATAGGTGATACCGATTACATATCTGTATACACCAGGAGTTGAGGTCTCTTCTCTTCTTACATCTTCTGCTTGTCCAGAATCTTGCAAAGCCTTTATAAGACCACTATTACTTGTCTTATTCCAGAACTTATTATAAATTACATCTACATCACTTTCAGTTGCATAGAACTCGATAGGGAAAGATTGTGTCTGTATACGTTTTTGGTAATAAACTCTTTAAGAGCTTCAGGTCTGTTAGCAAAGTTAATGTTCGAATAGGTAAGCTTCTTGTAAGGAACAGCCTTCTCGCTAAGGAACTCAAGTAAAGATTTTGCTTCATCAGACTTCTCGTATGTAAACACGATTTCATTCTGCTCTGCGCTAAGTGTAAGGCTCTTTACAGTTTCCTCAGGCTTGATATAATTTTTCTACATCATAGCTTCTTCCATTACATTATCGCCGGTAAAACCAAGCTTTGTAACTGTTGGAGCTACTTCTGCACCGTTTGGATCAACATATTTAATCTGATACTGAACCTGAAGTTTTGTGCCTTTCATCAATTTTTGAATTTCTTCAAAGAGCTTTATTTACTTCATTTTCAGTAAATGCTCTATCAATCTGCTCTTTATAATCATTTTTCTCATATAAAGGAGCTTTCTTTAATTCATCAATCTTTTCCTTAGTAAGAGTTTTGAGAGCATCTAAGGCTTCCACATCAACTGCTCTTAAACTTAAAAATCATAGGCTCGTTGCCTGTTGATTTAAGCGTAACAGTCTGAGTAGGCTCAGAAACCAATTCGTATCCTTTGAAATTTGAAGCCTTTTCTGTAACAACATCTCCTGAGAAAGCGATTTTTCTAATAGAGTATCCGATTTTTTTGACTCGTCAGCTTCGTTAATGTATCTGATTTCATAGATTACCTGCATTCTCTTGTCATAGGTAAATACGATTTCATTCTGGTCAACGTCTCAAGGTAAGACTCTGTACAGTTTTCAGAAGGCTTAACGTAGCCTTCGATATCCATTGCTTCTTCTGTCACATATTCACCCGAAAAACCGAGCTTTGTAACTGTAGGAGCTATCGCTTCACCGTTTGCGTCAACGTACTTAATCTGATACTTAACCTGAACCCTAGTGTTATCATCAATCTTTTTGATTTCTTCAAAGAGATCGTTCACTTCTTTCTCGGTATAAGCTCTGTCGATTAGATTTTTGTAATCGTTTTTTCTCATATAAGGAGCTTCTTTAATAAGTCAATCTTTTTCTTTTTGTAAGAGTTTTTAAGCTCTCCAAAAGCAACCTGGTCAACAGGCCTATATTTGAAAAATGATAGGCGCATTGCCGATTGGCTGAAGTGTGACTGTCTGTGTGTTTTCTGAAACTAATCTCGTAACCTTTGAGATTTGAAGCTTTTTCTGTAACAACATCTCCTGAAAAAGCGAGTTTTCTAATAGAGTATCCGATTTTTGTCCCATCATTCTCATTTACATTCTTAATTTCATATACTACCCTTACTTTGTTTTGGAGTTACAGGTAGAGAATAAGGTGACTGCTTTAAGCAGACTGCGGTTGATCCTCCTCGTGCATAGGTCTTATCTGTATTGAAGATAAGCAATGAGGTGAGGATGAGTGATAGCACCAAGATTAAGCTCTGAGTTTTTAGAAACCACTTGCTGCGTTTGTTCATAACTTTCCTCCTAGGCAACATCTTCCCAAAATATAATATAATAAAAACCATACAATATTGTCAATGCTTAAAAACAAATTTTGTAATTATACAGAATAATATAACGAGAACTATGCATAATGACCATAAAAGAGCTATTGCAGTAGAGAATTAATTCCATACTGCAATAGCCCTTATATATATTTATGTATAGGAGTGATGAAAAAGCAAAATTACAAAAAGTTTCTTAACGTAAGAATCCATATCCTCACTTGTTACAGTTGGAGAGAATCTCTCGACTACATTTCCTTCCCTGTCAACTAAGAACTTGGTGAAGTTCCAGTTGATTTCTGCGCCAGGAATACCCTGTCCGAGGCTTGCAAGCTTCTCAAGAAGTCCTGCTGAAGCAGAGTTGGTAACCTCCTCAGGCTTCTGCTCCTTAAGATACTTTAAAAGAGAGGATCTGCATTAGGGCCATTTACCTCAAGCTTCTCAAAGTTCTCGAAGGTAACACCGTAGTTTACCATACAGAACTTAACGGTTTCTTTTTCCGTCCTCAGGATTCTGATCAAGGAACTGTCCACAAGGGAAGCCAATTATCTCAAATCCATCCTTGTTGTACTTCTGATATAACTTCTCAAGATCCTCAAGCTGTGGAGTAAGACCACATCCTGTTGCTATATTTACTATGAGAAGTACCTTTTCCTTTATACTCTGAGAGTGAAGTAGTACCACCCTCAACGTTCTTTACACTAAAATCATATATACTCATTTTGTCCTCCTTCTTGCCATCAGGCAAAAACTAATTTAATTAAATCATAATATATTTCGTGTATAGCTTGGCTAAACTTGATGACATGATGATAACATTTTGGAGAATTAAAGCTAGATAAAATAACTAAAATTGCACGCAATTTAATTGAATACTTTGTTTATTTTTAAATACACATAATCTGTGGTAGACTGTTGATAGTACAGACAGCCGATATATTTTGCAAGGATTGCGAAAAGCGCAGGTGTTTATATGATTAGGCTTGCTAAACTCCTAAAATGCCCCTATAATGTTATTAGGTAGTTTTGTGCCCAAAGAGATAACAGTATTTTAAGGTATTGCAGGAAGTAACATCAGCAAATCTTTATCGATGATACTATATAATATGACTTAAGGATGGTGGAGTATGAGCGAAGATATAATAAAAGAACTGGAAATGTTAAAAAGCTGATAAGTTTAAGTATGGAAAGTAGAAATGAAGAGGCGGTCATGGAATATATGCAAAATCTTTTGCTCAGCGACTTTATATTTTTAATTACATAAATAACACGAGAGTAATAATGGGTGAAGAGAAAATGTAGACCTCTCAAGCTGTTATGAGTATCAGATTAGCTTAAATGCAGAAGTGCTTGGAAAGTTTTCTATGAACATTTTTAGAGAAGGACATCACAGAGATGCAAAAGAAGGCGCTTGGCTACGTGGGTGATTTGTATATTCTTATGCATAAGGAGAAATTCTCCGAGGATAGGGTGGATAAGGACCTGAAGCAGGAGCTGGTGCTTGATATATGTACCGGCAATATCAAGTCCCGTGAAGAGTTTAATATCAGATGTAAATTAAAACGGCTGGGATATGAAGGACAATGTGGTGGTGGTTATCTTTGACCTTGACGAATACAAGAAGAAAACCGTTGACTTAAAAGGAATCAAGCGGGAAAATCGAAGTAGTCAAGGAAAAGATGTTTAGGGACCTCAGAAATAATTTTCCTGAACGTGGGCATGACATTCTACTATTATCAAAAACAGCGACAGCATTATATTTATATTTGAATTTGACAATAATTATCTGCATAACAAAGATAGCGTATTTAAGCGCGTTATGGAGGATTCTAAAGAAAAATTACGGCTTTACTTATACAATTGGTATAGGAAGAACTATAAATAATATCTTCGATACGCCGATATCTTATACAGAGGCAAGAGAAGCAGTAAAAATTGGCCGTAGTATGCTTGGGCTTGGAATGATACACGAATACAAGGATTTGGAGTTGTTCTCACTTCTTAATAACGCTGTAAATAAGGATATATTGGCGGGTGAGCTTATGCGCCCTATAAGAAAACTTATAGAGTATGACAGAGAAAATGAGACAGAGTATTATATCTTCCTTAAGGAGCTTATCAATGCAAACTGGAGTCTTACAAGGGCTTCAGAGAATAACTACATCCACTATAACACTGCAAAATACAGACTTAAAAAGACTGAAGAGATTATGGAGCTTCAGACTGACGGAGCCAACGCCAGATTTAAGTTAGAGCTTGCCCTTAGGCTGTATGAATTAAAAAAATATGGTATAAGCAGGTAGTTCTGCTTTTGTGGAGATAATAATGGGAAAATATAAGAAAGTCGGGGAAAAAGACTGACAAAGGCTGGAATGTAAGCACAATCAGCACGAAGGTTGTTGTTGCAGGAATTCTTATTTCAATCATTATTGTATTTTTCGTTAGTTTTATAGTATCAGGCACAATAAGAAGCCTTGAAGAAAAGCTCATAGGAAGCCGACTTGAAGCTGATATGAACTATGTAAAGGATTTGATTTCAAAGCATGATGATACTGCCAGATGGAATGTAAAAGGAGATACCATTTACTTTGGAGATACTGAAATCGGTGATGGAACGAGGGAAAAAGGCTAACCTAGAGCCTTTCTTAGAGCATTACTCAAAGACAGGCATACTTTCATATGTCTTTCTTAAGGTGAATGATGATGACCCTGAGACTGCTCGCTGCAAGGAAACAAAAAGCTCCCATACGAACCCGGGCATTATTTCAGAGTTGCAGGTAGTACCCTCGGTGAAGATGGAGTATCTATATTAGGTACCTTCATAACAAAAAAATGTTGCAGAAGGCCTAGATAGAACCGGTGAGTATAAAGGTGAGGCAAACGTTGCGGGAAGTGCGATATACTGCCTTTACAGAGTGCTTAAGGATAGTGGCGATAAGGTCATAGGAGCAATGGTTGTCGGACGTAATATAGATGATATGAATAGGGAAGTCGGTAAGGCAGTTGTAAAGGTGGCCTTATTTACACTTTTGTCATTGCCGTCATCATTGGCATCATTTTCATCATCATTTATCAATTCTTAAATACAATAAAGAGCATAGCCTATTATCTAAAAGCAGCTTGAGGTAGGGATAATACCTGAAAACAGGCTTGAGATAAAGTCGATTGCAGAGATGAATCTGGTGGCTGAGGTATCAACAACCTCGTTAGATATATGAGGAAAATAGTGCCTCACAGAGAAAATCAGAAATGGATGCTCTTACTGAGCTTCCAAACAGGATGTCATATGACCAGTACTCGGAGGATCTTGAGAAATATCTCCGTGCCAATCCGAGGTCTCTTGGTGTGGAGATACTGATATAGATTATTTTAAACAGTTTAACGACAACTACGGACACCAAAAGGGAGATGAGTGTATACGTATGATTGCAGGAGTTCTGCTAAAACTCACTCAGGATCACCCTAAGGTGTATGCGGCCAGGTACGGAGGAGATGAGTTTGTTATCATCTACCCGGGCACATTGCACAGCGAAATAGAGACCATGGTAAAAGAATTAAAGAAAAATGTGCAGAAGATGGCTATGGAGCACAAGTACTCAAAAGGCTTCGGATGTCGTTACCATTACACAGGGAGTGTGCTTTGATATATCTCTCCTTATGCGTCTATCTCGGATTTTCTTAAGAGAGCGGATGATGCGCTCTATGAGGAAAAGAAGATTAGAAGAAACAGTTATAGGATAGTGCAGCTCTAAAAAGACTTGACATTCCTTTCATAAACATATATCATTTACTTTCATCAAAAATAAAGACTATGAAGTGCAGTCCATACGGACACAGGGAAAGGGAGTCATACAGAGAGAGGAAACACAGGCTGGAAGTTTTCTTATGCAAACCCTGATTCTGACATTCACACCTCGAGTTGTGAGGCTTAAATCATAGAGAGTAGGCTTCATCGGCAGCAGCCGTTATCTGCACAGAGTGCTTATCTTAGGATAGGAACCAGGGTGGTAACACGGAATATTCGCCCCTGCTTTATGCAGGGGCTTTTTATGCTGTATTTACTGCATAAGCGCTGCGTTACAGCTTGCAATACCTCGAGGTACCACACTTATCACACAATTTGGAGGATAAAATGAAAGAGAAATTACAGGCAATTATGGAGTCTGCGCTTATGCAGATAGAAGAGGCTGTGGACAGCGAGAAGTTAAATGACGCCAGAGTCAGCTTCTTGGCAAAAAGGCGAACTTACACAGGTACTAAAGAGCCTTAAGGATGTAGCCCCTGAGGACAGACCAAAGGTAGGACAGCTTGTCAATGAGGCAAGGGAGGTTATCGAGAAAAAGGCTTGATGAGCGTAAAAAGAGATTTGACAAAGAAGATGTTAGACCTCAAGCTTGCCACAGAGAGCTATAGATGTTACCCTTCCTGCCAAGAAGCCTATGATAGGCCATAGACATCCAAATACCATAGCACTTGATGAGGTTAAGAAAATCTTTATCGGTATGGGTTATCAGGTGGTAGACGGCCCTGAAAGTAGAGTTTGACTATTACAACTTTGAGGCTCTTAATATCCTGCCAACCACCCTGCAAAGGATGAGCAGGACACCTTCTATATCAATGACAAGCTTTTTGCTTCGTACCCAGACCTCATCAGTTCAGGTACATGTTATGGAGAAGCAGAAACCGCCTATCAGGATAATTGCACCTGGCAGGGTGTTCCGATCAGATGAGGTGGATGCAACACATTCTCCTTCCCTTCCAGGTAGAAGGACTTGTCATTGACAAAAATGTGACATTCGCAGACCTTAAGGGAACTCTTGCAGAGTTTGCAAGAAGAATATTCGGAGAAAATACCAAGGTTAAGTTTAGGCCTCACCACTTTCCCTTTCACTGAGCCTTCTGCGGAAAATGGATGTGTCCTGCTTTAAGTGTGGAGGAAAAGGCTGCCGCTTCTGTAAAAATGAGGGCTGGATTGAGATTCTTGGATGTGGTATGGTGCACCCTCACGTGCTTGAGATGCGTGGGATAGATCCTAAGGAATACCAGGGCTTTGCTTTTTGGTATTGGTCTTGAAAGGATAGCCCTCCTGAGTACGAGGTAGACGATATGCTCTTCTTTATGAGAATGACGTCGCTTCTTAAGACAGTTCTAGGACCTTGATGTCCGCATCATAATATAAAAACAGGTTTGAATTAGAGATAAATCAGGTGAGGAATAGGAGAATAACATGAATACATCTTTATCATGGATCAAAAGAAATGGTGCCGGGGCTTGACTGCACACCGGCAGAATATATGGATGCAATGACTCTTAGCGGTACCAAGGCTGAAAGCGCCCAGTATTTTGATAAGAATCTTGACAAGATAGTAGTAGGAAGAATCAACAAGATAGAAAGACACCCTGATGCGGATAAGTTAGTTATCTGTCAGGTGCAGATTGATGAGGATGGCAAAAGAAATCCAAATAGTTACAGGTGCGCCTAATGCCTTTGAAGGTGCGGTAGTTCCTGTAGTGCTTGACTGGAGGAAGGGTAGCCTGCGACCATTCAGGAAATAAGCCGGGGAAGGCTTTGTTATAAAGGCAGGAAAGCTAAGAGGAGTAGACTCAGCAGGCATGATGTGCTCCATAGACGAGCTTGGCAGGATAAGACCTCATTACCCTGAGGCAGACGAGGAAGGACTTTTACATTTTCAATAAAATCGAGGGCGGAGTAAGCTTTAAGCTTGGAAAGCGATGCCCTTATTCCTCTTGGACTTAGAGACGCTCTTGTAGAATACGAAGTAACCAGCAACAGGGTAGACTGCTTTTGGTATAGAGGGCGTAGCAAGAGAGGTAGCTGCCACCTTCCGTAAGGAGTTTAAGCCTCCTGTGATTAAAGAAACAGGTAACAATGAGAAGGCAGAGGACTACATTTCAGTTGAAATAAAGGATAATGAACTTTGCAAACGTTATGTTGCGAGGGTTGTTAAGAATGTAAAGATAGCCCCATCCCCTTTGATGCAGAGAAAGCTCTCCGCAGCAGGCATCCGCCCTATCAACAACATAGTAGACATAACCAACTATGTGATGACTGAGCTAGCCAGCCTATGCATGCTCTATGATATCGACACACTATCGAGGAGAGAAAGATAGTGGTGGAAAGGTCAGCAAACGGAGAGAAATTCACTACACTTGACGGAGTAGAAAGAGAGCTTGACGATACAGTATTGCTTATAAAGGACGGCAAGAAGGCGGTAGGCATAGCAGGAACTCATGGGTGGAGAGAATTCCAAGATAAATGAAGGCCTTAACACTGTCCTCCTGGAGGCAGCCTGCTTTGATGGCACCAATATCCGCCTTTCAAGCAAGAAAATAGGCCTTAGAACTGATGCCTCAGGTAAGTTTGAAAAGGGGCTTCATCCTGAGACAGCCCTTCTGCATGAGTGAACTGCGCCTGCACCCTCATAGAGGAGATAGGCGCAGGAGAGGTTGTTGGAGGAGTAGTTGATGTATACCCCTGTTAAAGAGGGCGACAGAGAGGTTGAGTTCGACCTTGATGCCTGCAACCGTCTGCTTGGAACAAGTATTAGCCTTGATATGGCGAGAGAGTATTTTGACAGGCTAGGTATCAAGATAAATGACGATTTAAAGAGCGTAGTAGTACCTTACTTTAGACAGGATTTACTGCGTAATGCAGACCTCGCAGAGGAGCTTGCAAGATTCTTTGGTTATGATAAGATACCTACCACCCTTCCAAGCGGTGAGTCCACAGCGGGTGGAGAGACTTTCAGCATGGAGATAGAGGGCAAGGCAAGGGAGCTTGCAGAGCAGTTTGGCTTCTGCGAGGGTATGACCTTCTCCTTTGAGAGCCCTAAGGTATTTGACAGGCTTTTACTTCCGTCTGATGCAAAGGAAAGAGAGGCCATAGAGATAAAGAACCCTCTTGGTGAGGACTATTCCATTATGCGTACCCAGATAATAAATGGTATGCTTACATCACTTGGAACCAACTCAGCAAGAAGAAATAAGAATGTAAGGCTGTATAGGAGATATCCAACATCTACCTCGCAAAGAAACTTCCTCTAGAGGATTATCCTGAGGAGAAAAAACAGTTCTGCCTCGGCATGTACGGAGAAGGCGATTTCTTCGTGCTTAAGGGAGTGATAGAGGAGTTCTTATACAAGGTAGGCATGAAGAAGCTTCCTTCCTACAATGCTGATGCAGGTAAGACCTTCCTCCATCCTGGCAGACAGGCTCTGATTATCTATGAGGATGCGGTGGTAGGATATTTCGGCGAGGTACATCCTCTTGTTCAGGAGGCCTACGGTATAGCTGAGAGAACCTATGTAGCCAACATAGATCTTAGTGTCATCTGTAAAAAGGCTAATTTTACCGTAAAATACGAAGGAATAGCCAAATTCCCATCAGTTGTCCGTGACATAAGTCTTGTGATGGATAAGAGCCTTACAGCGGGAGAGATAGAAAAATTATTAGATCTGAGAGCGGAGCTATATTGGAAAGCCTCGAACTCTTCGATATATATGAGGGAGAGAGAATTGGTGCTGACAAGAAGTCAATGGCTTACTCGATTACCTTCAGAAATAAAGAAAAAACCCTTGAAGAATCAGAGATAAGCGCTGTTATGGATAAGATTCTTAAGGGCCTTCAGACTATAGGAGCAGTACTTAGAAGCTAAGTTTATGGTTGCAAATCCTGCCAAAATAGTGGATAATGTGATTAGATTAATAGCATAGGGAGAAGAAGGCATGAATAATGATTTTAAAGCGCTTAAGCCATATCTTGACAAAGCTATGGCTATGAATACTGCTATGGCACTCTTTGAGTGGGATACAGAAACTCTTGCACCAAAGGCGGCTGTTGACCAGACTGCCAAGGTCTTGGGAGTACTTGCAGGAGAGTCCTACAATGCCGTTATGAATGATGAAGTAAAGGATATCGTATACAGGCTATCAAAGGACGTTGAAGAAGGAAAAGACGAAGGACTTAGCGAGGTAGAAAAGGGAATCGTTAAACAGCTTAAAAAGGAATATGAAGTACTTGAAAAGATACCTGCTAACGAGTATCAGGCATTTTCTGAACTTCAGGCTGTAGGAGCGTCAAGATGGGCAGAGGCTAAGAAAGCTGATGATTTTGATAAGTTCCTTCCTACCCTTAAATCACTTATAGAATATTCAAGAAAGTTTGCGGGCTATAGAGTTAAGCCTGGCGAAAAGCCTTATGATGTGCTCTTAAATGACTACGAGGAGGGCTTTAACCAGGAGATACTTGACAAATTCTTTGGTAAGCTTAAGGAGGCTATAGTTCCTCTGCTTAAGAAGATAAAGGAAAAACCACAGGTTGAGTATGAATTCCTTTTTAAGGACTACCCTGTGGGTAAACAGAGGGAGTTTAGCAGGTTCTTAGCTGAATATGTGGGATTTACCCGGATAAGGGAGTGATTGCTGAAAGTGAGCATCCTTTTACAAACAGCCTCCACAATAAGGATGTAAGAATCACGAACCATTATTATGAGAACAATCTGGAAAGCGCTATCTTTTCGATTATCCACGAAGCAGGACATGGCATATATGAGATGAATATACCTGATGAACTTACCCAGACCATTGTCGGGGAAGGCTCATCAATGGGACTTCATGAGTCACAGTCAAGATTCTGTGAGAACATTATCGGAAGAAGCAAGGCTTTTTGGGAGCCTATCTATGGGAAGCTTGTCTCTACCTTCCCAGAGCAGCTAAAGGATGTGGACCTTGATAAATTTATAACAGCCATTAACCGTACAGAGCCCGGACTTATCCGTACAGAGGCAGATGAGCTGACCTACAGCTTACACGTGCTTGTACGCTACGAGGTAGAAAAGAAGATATTTAATGAGGACTACCCTGTAGAAAAACTTCCAGAGCTTTGGAATGATTTATACGAAGAATACCTTGGCATACGCCCTGACACATATAAAGGGACGGCATCCTCCAGGATGTACACTGGTCAGGTGGAAGCTTCGGCTACTTCTCCAGCTACGCCCTTGGCAATGCAATCGGTGCAGAGCTTACCACCAGATGAAGAAGGAGCTTGACTTTGACGGCCTGTTAAGGAGGGGTGAGGTGTCAAAGATTATGGACTGGCTAAAAGAAAAGGTTCATAAATACGGAAAACTTAAGAATACAAACGAGATACTTCTTTTTAGCTACGGGTGAGGAATTCAATGCAGATTATTATATTGATTATCTCACTGAAAAGTTCACTAAGGAATACGGACTATAAGGATGTATAATGAGAAAATTCATTGAGAAGAACAAAAACCTGCTTATAAGCATAGTTTTTATTGTTTACCTGCTTGCCTTGTGCTATCACTTATTCCTTAGTGACAGCCTGGGCAAGAGGGAAATATCAGATATCTACAGGTACAACTTTACCCTGTTTAAGGAGATAACCAGATACATTGAGAACATCAATGTTATAGGTGCAAGACTGGCTATATTAAATCTTGCAGGGAATGTATTTGCATTTGTACCGTTTGGATTGTTTGTTGGTTATTTTTAAGAAAAAAATAAGTTTACATTTATAAAAACAGCCCTGCTTGGCATTTGGCTTTTACAGTGCTTATAGAGGGATTCAGCTGGTGACGAAGGTTGGCATCTGTGACATAGATGATGTCCTGCCAAATACTGCCGGAGTTGTGATAGGTGCAGTGGCTGCTAAGTTTATTTTTAGGACTACATAAAAAGGTACCGATAAACGGTACCTGATATGTATGTGACAAGATTCGAACTCGCGACCTTCTGATCCGTAGTCAGACGCTCTATCCAGCTGAGCTACACTACAAAAATTGTCGAACGAGTAATATTGTAGCACAATGATTCTTATTTGTAAAGTAAAAATCATTTTGAAAGGAAATATAAAAATGCTAGCAACATTAATACCTTTATTTGACAGTAAAATGGAAGTCTGCGCGTATTCAGTTTTTGCGCAGAGAGAAAATTTTCTGCTTCATCCATCCCTCCCTGGAACGGGCAGTTTAGATGCTGCGGCAGGCATATTGGGTCTTGACATCGTGGGAAAGATGGGCATCGGTACATTAGCCGGTGATAAAGAAGTGTTCATAGAGGTAAACAATATCTCTTTTCTCCGATATAGAGAACAAGTGCAGTGCGCCTGCAGGAAAGGGTAGTATTACTCTATAGACTACAGGATAAATCCCTGAGCAGATGTATGTGGACAGGCTTACAGAGCTGAAGTCTAAGGGCTATAAGCTTGCTATGAGGAAGCTGAAATATAGACCAGTTTGAAGAGTACAGGCCTGTACTTAGCCTTATGGACTACATCCTTCTTGACCACAAGAAGATTAAGATAGATAAGGCTAAGCCTACTTCGGTCAGGTATATCCTCACATCAAGCTCTGTGCAGTAAATGTGGACTCAAAGGAGGATTATGACAGGCTTGCAGAGGATGGAGGCTACTACCTTTTTGAGGGTGAATTCTTCAGGATGCCTGCTATCTCAAAGACGGGAGAGATTGCACCTCTTAAGATGACCCTATATCGAGCTTCTAACCTCGTTAACCAGCCTGACTTTGATCTTACCGAGGTGGCTGATGTTATCTCCAAGGACACCGTACTTGCGGTAAATATGCTTGAGATAGTCAACAAGCTTGCAAGAAATTCAAAGATAACCTCTATAAGAGCCGCTACAGCCATGCTTGGACAGAAGGAGATAAGAAGGTGGGCCAGTACCGCTGTTACTAAGTCACTTTGTGTAGATAAGCCAAGTGAAATAATGAGGTTATCGCTCATCCGTGCAAAATTTGCAGAAAACCTTGCTTTATTGCTTTGACTTAGGAGCACTTACTGCAGAACTCTTCCTTATGGGACTCTTCTCTGTTATTGATGTTATCCTCGAGATACCTATGAAACAGGCACTCGAGATGGTAAACATAGCTGAGGATATCAGTCTTGCTCTTCTTCAGAGAAAGGGAAGGCTCGCTCCGCTTCTTAACTTTATGCTTCACTATGAGAACGCTGACTGGCAGGAGGTAAGCAGGATAATGACTGTGCTTAACATAGATGTAAAGCCTGTAAGTACAGCCTATATCGATGCCTTGGTATGGTATAGGGATATGTTCCTGTAAATGAGTAGAGATATAATTCTTTCTATTGACTATGAAAGTTAAGAGGATTATAATACGTAAGTTGTAAAAGTAGTATATTTTGAAGAAAGGAGCGGTAATGGGAGATTTGGCTGAGCGGCTGGCGGAAGAGCTGAATGTCGAAACGGTGTTTGATGTCCCGTTTTTGGAGGCATCTCAGAGTCAGTTGTTGTAACTTGGATAATTATGGCCGTCGTTCTTGTTGCTTCTATATTACTTACCAGAAACCTAAAGGTTGAGAATCCTAGCAGGAGACAGCTAATGGTGGAAGAGGTGGTTACCAAGCTTCAGGGCGTGGTAGTTAACATCGTCGGAGAGCATGGCAAAGCATACGCCCCGTATCTGACGAGCATTCTTATCTACATAGGTATTGCTAAATGTGGTCGGTATACTGGGATTTAAGCCCCTACAAAGGACTTAAATGTGACCATAGCACTGGCGGCATTTAGTATATTTATTATCGAGTTTGCAGGTATACACAAAAAAGGTGTAGGCAAATGGTTGAAGAGCTTCACAGAGCCTATGGTAGTTATTACCCCTATTAAGATTCTTGAGGTATTTACCACGCCGTTGTCTCTATGTATGCGACTTTTTGGTAATGTTCTTGGAGCCTTCGTAGTAATGAAGCTCATAGAGTTCGTACTTCCTGTAGGACTCCAATTGCATTTAGTTTCTATTTTGATTTATTTGATGGTTTGATTCAGGCTTATGTATTTGTGTTCTTGACAGGCTTATTCATAGGCGAACAGCTTGAGTAGGTCAGTTTAATAATAAGATAAGGAGAAAAATTATGAATTTATTAGGAATTGGCGCTGGTATTGCAGTTTTGGCAGGTTTAGGAGCAGGTATCGGTATCGGTATTGCAACAGGTAAGGCAGCAGATGCTACAGCAAGACAGCCTGAGGCTGCAGAAAAGATTCTGTAGCGTGCTCATCCTTGGTGCGGCACTTGCAGAGGCAACAGCTATTTATGGTTTCGTTATCGCAGTTCTTATAATAATGATGCTTAGCTAAGGTTCACTTAAGGAGGAATAATGCTAAAGTAGACTGGAATCTCCTCTTTACGGCTATTAACATTGTGGGTTGGTATATATAATCAAATTGTTTTTTTATTTAAGCCCATCAACAATGTCATTGACAAGAGAAGAGATGCTATAAACGGTAAATTTAATGAAGCGGAGTCAGCCAAACAGGATGCTTATGCACTTAAGGCAAAGTATGAAGAGGCTATAAGCAATGCTTCAAATGAAAGACAGGATATAATCGACAAGGCCAGAGCAAGTGCTGATGAGGAATACAAGCGTATTCTTGAAGAAGCTGATGTGAAGGCGGGAACAATAGTTGATAAGGCTAAAGAACAGGCAAAGGATGAACATCAGAAGATAATCAGAGAAGCTGACATGGAGATTGCACGTCTTGTCATGGATGCAACAGGCAAGATAATGTATGACAACAGCAACGGTGCAGCTGACAAGAATCTTTATGATGAATTTATAACAAAAGAGGGTAAACACAGTGAATCTTGATAACAATAAAAAGAACTAAAGGTGAGCCTTTTTTATGTTACGCCGCTGAGTTGACTCCCAGCTTGACAAAAATAAAAAGACTTTGTCGCAGCTAAAGAGGGTGTAAATAAAGATGAGGTCAAGATAGATCTCGTAGAGAAAAAGACCTGGTAGGCGGCTTTGTGCTTCGTGTTGGAACCTCACGAGTATGACTGGAGTACAAAGGGAAGACTTGACCAGCTTATGTCTGAGCTTCTAAGTTCAGATGATGGCAGCTCCGAGAAGTCGGATGTAAACTATCTTGACGATGGGCTTGATGCCGCTCAGATTGCAAAAAGACAGACTCTCAAAGCTTAGAAGCAGTATAGAGAGCTTCACGCCCAATACCAAAGAACAGGAAGTGGGCTTTGTCGTAGCTGTAGGTGATGGTATCGCCAAGATTCAGGGCATCGACCACGCTATGTACGGCGAGATCATAGAGTTTGAATCAGGTGCCAAAGGTATGGTGCAGGATATCAAGTCTGACAGCATAGGGATGTATCCTTTCAACAAAGAGGACTCGTAGCAGAGGGAGACAGAGTCAACCGCACAGGCAAAGAAAGACAGGTGTACCTGTAGGTGAAGGCTTCCTCGGCAGAGTTGTAGACGCGCCTCGGCACTCCTATTGACGGTGGCGGAGACATCATTGCATCAGACTTTAGGCCGGTAGAAACATGAAGCACCCGGTATAATTGATAGAAAGTCGGTATCTGTACCGCTTGAGACCGGTATACTTTGCAATCGACTCTATGTTCTCTATAGGAAGAGGACAGAGAGAGCTTATAATCGGTGACAGACAGACAGGTAAGACTGCCATTGCAGTAGATACTATCATCAACCAGAAAAGACAAGGGAGTTATCTGCGTCTATGTAGCCATAGGGACAGAAGGCTTCTACAGTTGCAAAAGTTAGTTAATACCTTAGATAAAACACGGAGCACTTCCATCACCATTATTATGGCGGCAACAGCTTCAGACTCATCTGCGCTTCAGTACATCGCCCCTTACGCAGCGACCTCTATGGCTGAGTACTTTATGTACAAGGGAAAGATGTACTCATCGTATATGATGACCTTAGTAAGACATGTTGTTGCATACAGAGCCCTGTCCCTGCTCCTTGAGCGTTCACTGGGACGTGAGGCTTATCCGGGAGATGTATTCTACCTTCATTCAAGACTTCTTGAGAGAAGCAGCCGCCCTTCCGATGAGGCGGGTGGAGGTCTCGATTACAGCACTCCCAATCATAGAAAACACAGGCAGGAGACGTATCTGCCTACATCCCTACTAATGTAATCTCCATCACAGATGGACAGATATTCTTAGAGAGCAGCCTTTTCTTCTCAGGCCAGCGTCCTGCGGTCAACGTAGGTCTTTCCGTATCCCGTGTAGGCGGTGCGGCTCAGAGCAAGGCTATGAAGAAGGCATCAGGTTCTATAAGAATTGACCTGGCACAGTACCGTGAGATGGAAGTATTTACACAGTTTTTCATCTGACCTTGACCAGGTAACTAAGAATCAGCTTACCTACGGTAAAGGCCTTATGGAGCTTCTAAGCAGCCTCTCTGCAGACCGCTTTCACCCACGAACAGGTTATTACACTTGTTGTGGCTACAAAAGAAGGATCATGATGCTTGTTGAAAATGAGCAGATTAAGGACTTTCAGATGCAGATGCTTGATTATTTTGAAGCACATCATCCTGAGATAATCAGAGAAATCGAGAATCAGAAGGTGCTTTCAGAGGATCTTACACAGCGTATAGTAGACGCTGCAACACAGTTCCGTAACTTTTTATCTTGAGCGCAAAAGAGGGTAAATAAATATGGCTAATGCAAGAGATAAAAAAATAGAATCTCAAGCGTTAAAGATACGGCTAAGATAACCAAGGCTATGTACCTCATATCCTCCACTAAGCTTAGAAAAGCAAAGAAGAATCTGGGGGATACCGAGCCGTATTTTTACAATCTCCAGATGGCAATCGCAAGACTCTTAAGGCACATGCCGGATATGCAGCATATCTTCCTTAAGAATCTTGACGAGATACCTCCTGAAAAGAGGAGGAGAGGCCTCATTATAGTTACTGCAGACAAGGGACTCGCGGGAGCATATAACCACAACGTAATAAAGTGTACCGAGAAGTGGCTTAGTGAGCCGGGGATTCACTCCCTGTTTGTTGTAGGAGAGCTTGGAAGAAGTTATTTTATGAATAAGGGAATGGAGATAGATGCACATTTCCGTTATACCACTCAGAATCCGTCTTTACACAGAGCACGTAAGATAATCGGTGCTGTCGTAGACAAGTACCAGGCAGGAGAGCTGGACGAGATAACCATAGTCTCACACCAGAATGGTAAACAGCATGGTCACACAGGCTGAGGTAGTACCACTTTTACCTCTTGACAAGAAAAAGATTATGGGTAACATCCTGCAGGCTTTCATCACTGAGCAGGATATAACCATGTTCCCTTCACCAAAGGAAGTGCTTGATACAGTTATACCGAACTATCTGGTAGGCTTTGTATACGGAGCGCTTGTAGAGTCATTTTGTTCAGAGCAGAATGCGAGAATGATGGCGATGCAGGCGGCAAATGACAATGCAGATGACATAATAAGAGATTTATCAATACAATACAATCGTGTAAGGCAGGCTGCGATAACTCAGGAAATAACTGAAGTTGTAGTGGGTGCTAAGGCACAGCATTTGAGGAAATGAGAATGAAGAATGGTAAGATAATACAGGTAATGGGACCGGTTGTAGACGTCCTGTTTCCGGATGAAGACGTACCAAAGATTAAAGATGCTCTATACGTAGATAACCATGGTAAAAAGTGTCTTATGGAGGTTTCTTCACACCAGGGTGGGAACATAGTCAGATGTATCATGCTCACAGCCCTCAGAAGGACTTAGCAGAGACATGGAGGTAGTGGCTACAGGTGACGGTATCAAGGTTCCTGTAGGCGAGGCTACCCTTGGCAGGCTCTTCAACGTATTCGGCGATACAATCGACGGAGGAGCAAGCCTTGAGAATGAAGAGCACTGGACTATACACAGAGAACCGCCTAAGTTTGACGAACAGAGTCCTGCGGTAGAGATACTTGAGACAGGCATCAAGGTTATTGACCTCCTTGCACCTTATGCAAAGGGTGGAAAGATAGGTCTGTTCGGCGGTGCAGGTGTAGGTAAGACAGTACTTATTCAGGAGCTTATAAGAAATATAGCTACAGAGCACGGTGGATACTCTATATTTACCGGTGTAGGTGAGCGTTCAAGAGAAGGAAATGACCTCTGGACAGAAAATGAAGGAATCAGGCGTTATAGCTAAGACTGCCCTTGGTGTTTCGGTCAGATGAACGAGCCACCGGGAGCCAGAATGAGGGTTGCTGAGACAGGACTTACTATGGCGGAGTATTTTAGAGATGAGAAAAACGCTGACGTGCTTCTTTTCATCGATAACATCTTCCGTTATGTACAGGCCGGCTCAGAGGTATCAGCCCTTCTTGGCCGTATGCCTTCAGCGGTTGGTTATCAGCCAACACTTGCAACTGATGTAGGTGAGCTTCAGGAGAGAATCGCTTCTACCAAGTCAGGCTCAGTTACTTCTGTTCAGGCAGTATATGTGCCTGCGGATGATATCACCGATCCTGCTCCTGCAACTACATTTACACATCTTGATGCAACCACTGTTCTTTCAAGAAAGATAGTTGAGCAGGGTATATATCCTGCCGTAGACCCTCTCGAGTCCCTCCTCTCGTGTCCTTGAGGCGGACGTAGTAGGAGAGGAGCATTATAATACAGCAAGAAAAGTACAGGAGATGCTTCAGAAGTATAGAGAGCTTCAGGATATAATCGCCATCCTTGGTATGGAAGAGCTCTCAGAGGCTGACAAACAGACAGTTAACAGAGCAAGAAAGATACAGCGTTTCCTTTCACAGCCTTTCTTTGTAGCAGAGACATTTACAGGCGTTCAGGGTAAGTATGTACCTCTTGCTGAGACAATAAAGGGCTTTAAGGCTATAATAGATGGTGAAATGGATGAATATCCTGAAGGAGCTTTCTTCAACGTAGGAACAATTGATGAAGTTAAGGCAAAAGCCGAAGCTATGGAGCAGGAGGCCGTATAAGTGGCAAATAGAACATTTTATCTTAAAGTATATGCAAGTGACAGAATCTTCTTTGAAGGACAGTGCCAGACCTTAGTCATCCCACAGAGTGACGGACTAAGAGCCATACAGGCGCATCACGAGGATATGGTACTGGCTGTAGACATAGGTGAGGCTCATATAGTTGAGGAAGACGGAACTGTTACCTATGTGGTGGTCGAAGCGGCATGGTTCAGATATTCCACAACAGAGCCATAATGCTTGTTGACACTGCTGAGCTACCTGATGAAATAGACTCAAAGAGAGCGGGAGACGCGCTTGAGAGAGCGAAGGAACAGCTAAGGCAGAAGCAGAGCATACAGGAACACAGGATGAGCCAGGCATCACTTGCAAGAGCCCTCACAAGGCTTAAAGAGAGTTCAAAAGTACAATGCTTAGCTTGATTAAATAAAAACATGAGAAACTAAACTTAGACTTTAGTTTCCCTATGTTTTTTTGCTGTATAATATGATACGAGTGTCAAAAGTACCTGGCACCCAATTTGAATACAATAACAAAAGTGCTACGAAAGGGGATAACCTAATGAAGTGTACCAGACAGATTACAGATGATTTATACTATGTTGGCAGCAGCGACAGGAGAATCACACTATTTGAGAACTGCTTCCCATTATCTGATGGAATGGCATACAATTCTTATCTTTTAATTGATGAAAAGACAGTACTGTTTGATACGGTAGATTATGCAATAGGAAGGCAGTTCATAGACAACGTTACCTCACTTCTTGACAACAGGAAGCTTGACTACCTTGTAGTCCACCATATGGAGCCTGACCATTGTTCCCTTATTACACAGCTTATTTCCCTCTATCCTGAGTTAAAGATAGTAGGCAATAAAAAGACAGAGGGGCTTATTTCCCAGTTCTACCACGTAGATATGAGCGGGCACTTTATCTTTGTGAACGAGGGTGACACTATATCCACAGGCAAGCACAACCTTAAGTTCATTATGGCACCTATGGTTCACTGGCCTGAGGTTATGTTTACCTATGACGAGACAGACAAGATACTATTCTCCGCAGACGCCTTTGGCAGCTTTGGGGCACTTGACGGAAGGATATTTAATGATGAGCTTGACTATAGAAATAGCTTCTTGGATGAGGCAAGAAGATATTATGCCAATATAGTAGGAAAATACGGCGCACAGGTTCAGGCTGTATTTAAGAAGCTCCCTGCTGAGATAGCCTATATCTGCCCTCTCCACGGTCCTATATGGAGGAAAGACATACCTTTCTTCCTTGAGAAATACCAGACCTGGAGCACCTATACTCCTGAAGAAAACGGAGTATTCATAGCCTATGCCTCAATGTATGGCAACACAGAGCTTGCTGCACATCTGCTGTCTACTAAGCTTGCAGAGCGTGGAATAGTGAACATGAAGGTGGTTGATGTTTCTGCGCATCACTACTCATCTCATATCAGCGATATATTTAAGTACAGTGTGGTTGTATTCGCATCTGTATCTTACAATATGTCAGTTCATCCAAAGATGAATGAGCTGCTCACTGAGATGAAGGAGCTCACTGTAAGAAACAGAGCTTATGCCATTATAGAGAATGGCTCCTGGGCACCTAGTGCCGGCAAGACCATCAAGGCTGCGGTAGATGGCCTAAAGGATATGAGACAGATAGGAGAGACACTTACCATCAAGTCTGCCATCCAGGATGAACAGGAAGATAAGCTTGATGAGCTGGCAAGACTTATAGCTGAAGAAGTAGAAGACTAAGAGGTAAAAAGACTAAGAACAAGAAGGCTAATAAGTATATATCGGAAGAAAGACATTATAAATTAGTGTCTTTTCTTTTCTTTTTTAGCGAAAAATATTAAAAAAATACATAAAATCGTAAATTAGTTACAAAAATAAGCAAAAATTTTACATATTTTTTCTACTTGCAAAATATATAACTTGTTGATATAAATATCTAAAGACAAAAATATTGTTTTTATCGAAATATTCGTTTCGTCTATTATGAGAGGAGGAAGGGATGTCGATATAATATGTAAGTACAACAGTATTATGTTTTAGAGAAACTAAGGAGGATGACAATCCGCCTTACAACAATCAACTAAGAATGGCTCAAAAGGAGTTGGAGCCCTAAGAAGAAGGAGAAAATATGTGGAAAAACATGGTTCTGCTATACTTGCACTGGTGCTTACGGCAGCACTGTTCCTTACAGGAGTAAGGCTTCCAGGCAATGTATTCGCGGCAGGAAGTGACAAGACTAGTCTGGTAAAGGATGTGCCAACTACGTCTATCGAGTTTAAGCAGGGGAAAAATGGCGGTAACAACTACGAAGATGTTATCACTGATTCATCTTTTGATTGACTTATCAAGGAAACATCCTGGTAAATATCGGCTTTACAGCCGTATTTGAGGGTGAGGAAGACTCAGAAAACCGTATTAAGAAAAATGATTTTGTAGAGTTTGACCTGGGAGACAACATAAAGCTTGCAGCAGGTACCAATAAAGCAGTTGTGCCTGTAATAGATAATGACAGCAAGCTAAAGGTCTGTGATGCAATCTTTACAAAAGAATGCAGCAGGGAAGGCTTATAGCAAGATTTGACTTCTCAGACACAGATGACAAGGTATTTAAGCAAAAAGATGCTAGAATTGGAGCATCTATGGAGCTTAAAGCTGATGCAAGCAAAATAAACTTTGAGAAAAATGTACTTAAGATAACCCTATTAGGAAAAGAATATGAAATAGGTAAGATAGACAGTGCTGTCAGGGTCAAAAAGAAGGTGTTTTTTGATCCTAAGAACAGCAAAGTTGACTGGACTATAAAGTTTGAAAGATACATCAAGGACACAAATCCTGTAAAGTACATTAGTCTTGAGGGCTTCAGCCTTGTAGAAGGACCCTACCATTCATCCTGCTCTCGGTGGTGATTATATACCGGGCTCACTTAGGATAAATAACAAAAAAATGTGGGTGACTTTGAGGAGTACTCTTGACAGCCACATCAATGAAAAGATGTTTAGGTATAAGCTCACGGCCTCCGACTTAAATCCAGCTAACCCTGGAGTTGCAGTTGCGACTGTAAGTACAAAGGTAAATGCCGTAGGATTTTACAAGCCTGGTGATAAATTTGTTACCTATCAGAATACTGCAAGAGTAGTAAAAATTCCCTGAGAATTCAAATAGTTCATCAGGTGCGGCCTATGACACAGCGGCTGTTCAGGTGAAAAAGTTTGGTGAAAAAAAGGGAGATCTTGACAATACAGGAAAGAAGATTACCTGGAGAATTACATTAAATGAGCCTGGATATGACCTGGGCAACATGGTAGTAGAAGACGAATTACAAAATGACAGAACAGGAAGGCTTGAACAGACCTTCGTAAAGGCAACAATTAGAACCTGGGATACAGTTGGTAAAGTCTGGAAAAGGTGAGCCTGCTACAATAGTACCCTACACAGTCAGGCAAAGAAGTTAACCTTCAACATACCTAATGTAAAAGAAAAGAGAGAGCTTGTAATAGAGAGCACAATAGAGCCTGATAACTACCTTTGCAATCTTTGATAATGATGCTTATGCCTGGTGGAACAATAACTCTAAAAACAAGGTAAAGCTCCATGCTTATGTATACACAAGAGCTGTCGGTGACAAGCCTTATGGTACAATAAGAAAAGAAGCTGACTATCGTAATGTATCTCTTGAGGAGGCTAAGTTCAATTCAAAAAGTCGGAAAGTTCGTAGGAAATGAGCCTGAGTGGGTAATAAATGTTGATAGAAACGCAGTTAGTTCTACCTGGCACATATAACCTCTATGATGTATTTATATTTGATAATAATACTGAGGTAAGCAGAGATGTTGTAAGTGAAGGAAATGGCTACTCTGTAAGAAAGGTAGGGAGAGCCTTTTGGTTACCGCTCTTGCCAGTGGTGCTAAGCTTAAGGATATAATGCCTGATAAGGTAAAAGCATCAGAGACTGTTAAATCTTGCCAAGCCTCTTACATCAGCTACAGAAGGCGTTACAAGCAATGTGTATGAGATTGTTAGGATGGTAAGGTAGTAGGCTATGTACTTGAAGTTAAGCTTGTAAATGATAAAGTAAATATCGTAAAGTTTCAAGTCAAGGGTGACAGACCGCGAAGTAATTATGAGCGATGACAGTAAGGTAGATAACTACGCTGTTCTTACCAAGGGAGCTCATCCTGTACTTTCTGACAAGGCAGAGTACAGACATTACGGAAAGATGCTCCTAAAGCAGACACTTTCTTATACTGCAGCTAACAAATTCTTAGCAGACTTTAATGCTGAGGCAGTAAATGATGATGTAATCAACTCAGCAAATGAGCTTATCAACAAACCAGGATACAGCTTTTGATAGAAAGACCAAGTCCATAGTGTATAAAATCAGCGTAAATGCAGCTGAATTAAAGGACGTAGATGGAGATGTAGGTAAGTTCATATTAAGAGAAGTTGTGCCGGATGACAGGTTCATGCTTGTTCCTATAGCCAAGGACAAGGCTAATCCTGCCAATGATAAATACTTTGTTATCTACAAGGGAACACCTGCTGTTAAAGAGCCTGGTGAGACTGTAGGTGACGTGGGCTCTAAGGTTGAAGAGGTAAATGCCTACGGAAATTACCTCACAGATGCTGAGCTTAAGGCTAAGGGAATTAGCTCTGAGTATATAACAAGAGGTTCAGAGAAGCTTGCCCTTCAGATTAACTTTGACAAGCTTGACGCTTCTTACGCTATATTTGTTAAGCTAAGACTCAAGGATGTAAACATCAATGAGAGATTTATGGCCAGAAACAATGCTTACCTGGGTCTTGAGGGTTATTCAACCTTTGGAACCAATCTTAGGCAGAACCAGAAGGTATATATGAGTCTTGCTTATGCAAACTATGATAACAGATACCTCTGGAAGAACTACGATGGCCAGCAGGACACGGATAAGGTCTACTTAGATGAACAGGGATTTATCAACTGGAATGTATATTACAGGCCATATAGAGTGTACGAAGACAGTGACAACACCGAGGTATCGCTTGTAGACAAGCTTGGTGCAGGCGTTGTCCTTAGAAAAGAAAAGGGTAGTGATAAGCTCATCTTAGAGGGCGACAACTACAAGATAGCTAAGGGTACAATTGATGACAAGGGTAACTTTTGTCGCAGAGAAAGAAATAACAGAAAACCTTGATAAGATATTCTCCCTATGACATAAAAGGAAGGTCAGCTTGTTGTTAAAATACCTGATAGAAACAGTACCTATAAGATATCTTATATTACAGATTTTGCAGACGATGCAAAGCGTGGAGACGGTCTTAGCAACTCAGTAGCTCTTTACGAAAACTCTGTTATTAAGGGAAGCCGTATCAGTGTTACACATACTGTTACTGCCAATGCATTTGCCCGTATAAGAAACAAGATATATCAGCGTCTGAACATAGTAAAGACTGACGCAGAGGGAGCAAGACTTTCCGGAGCTGAGTTTAGATTTAAGAAGATTGCAAGCGGAAGCGCTGCTGAGGTAAATCTTGGAACATTTAAGACAGGAACTGATGGAGCTATCAAGATAGAAGACCTTTCAGCAGGAGATTATGAACTTGTTGAAACAAAGGCCCGGAAGGATATGTATTAAACAGTGAGCCATATAATATTAAAGGTTGTTGAACTTGAAAGCGGCTTTAAGGTAGAGTTAGTCGGAGATTATGAGGCAAGGCTACACTCTTGCAGAACGAGATTAAGGTAATCAACAAGAAGAAGGGAGAACTTCCTCCTGCAGTTATTACCCCAAGCGCAATTGTAACTCCAAGTGCGGTAGTTACGCCCAAGTGCGGTTGTAACTCCTGGTACGATAACAACTCCTGGTGCAGTATTGACACCAAGTGCAGTTGTAACTCCCTGGTGCAGTAACACCAAGTGCAGTTGTAACTCCTGGTACGATAACAACTCCTGGTGCAGTATTAACCCCAAGTGCAGTTGTAACCCCGGGTGCAGTATTAACACCAAGTGCAGTAGTAACCCCTGGAGTGGTGACACCTCCTGCACCTGAGAATCCAACACCTTCTGTTCCGGTCATCCCTACAACACCGGAAACACCTAATCCGGTACCTGTAATTCCGGTTACACCTAACCCAACACCTTTGGTACCTTCATATCCTATAAATGATACACCTGATCCAAATGAGCCAAACAGCCCTGATGAATTCGAGGTTATTGGTGAAGATGGAACTCCTCAGGGTAAGGTTATAAAGAAGACCAAGCCAAACGGAGAAAAAGAGTATGTATTTGAAAAGGATGGTACTCCTTTAGCAGGATTTAAGGCTAAGCAGAAGAAGGGCTCTTCCTAGAACCGGTGGCGCTGCCACAGTTTGGTATTACGCAGCAGGCCTTGGCCTTGTACTTATGGCAGGCTTTTACCTTTTAAGAAGCGTAAAGAAGAAGATCTAAAATAAAGTACGGTTTATAAAGATAAACACAAAGATAAGCCTGCCCTCCACCTAAGCAGGTGACAGGGTGGGCCTTTTGTTTTGATTGTACCAACTATTTTTATGATTGTAAAAATGCCATAAAAAGCGGTAAAAATAGAAAGATAATATAAAAATTATTGAAAGGACTTGTGACATAGATATGAGACATGGATTTGTAAAGGTCGCCGCAGTTACTCCTGATATAAGGGTTGCAGACTGTAATTTTAACGGAGAGCATAATTAAAAGAAATGAAATACTGTGCAGAGATGGGAGCAAAGATAGCGGTCTTCCCAGAGCTTACGATTACAGGTTATACCTGTGGCGAGCTTTTTCTTCAGGAGAGGCTCTTAAGTGCGGCTCTTGATACCCTTAAGGAGATAATTAAGGCAAGCGCAGGTCTTGATATGCTTACTTTTTGTGGGACTGCCATTTGAGACTGACGGAAAGCTTTTACAATGTTGTTGCTGTATTTAAGGACGGAGAACTCCCTAGGCCTGGTGCCAAAGAGATTCATCCCCTAACTATTCAGAGCTATATGAGGCAAGGCATTTTGCCCTTGCTGTAGGTGAGAACAGGCTCTTAGACTGGGAAGAAAAACAAGACCGGCTATACTTACTTTGGCAATAAGCTGATATTTGAAAAATAAAGATATAAAAGAACCTAAAAGTAGCGGCTGAAATCTGTGAGGACTTGTGGGTAGTCATTCCTCCAAGCAACCATCACGCTATGGCAGGTGCAACCATTATAGCTAACCTCTCAGCAAGTCCTGAGATTATGGGTAAGCAGGAGTATAGAAGAAATCTCGTTCAGGGACAGTCAGCAAGGCTTAATGCAGGCTATATCTATGCTACAACAGGAGAAGGTGAGTCAACTACAGACCTCGTGTTTGGAGGGCACAACCTGATATGTGAAGATGGCATCATCCTTGCGGAAAAGCCGAGATTTAAGAATGGTACCATCATTACAGAGATAGACATCAACAAGCTTGCCTACGAGAGAAGAAAGATGAATACCTGTGAAATAATGGGCTGGGAGAGCTATGACTTTATAGACTTCTCTTACGAAAATGTATATACCACAGAGAAAAACAGTGAAGGTAAGTCTGAGAAAAAGCTCATAGAGACACCTCTTCTTAGAACCTTTCCAAAGTCTCCCTTCATACCTGAGTGTAAGGAAGAAAGAGACAGCAGTTCAGAGGATGTTATTACCATTCAGGCACTTGGACTTAAGAAGAGAATGGCTCATACAGGCTGTAAATACGCTATAGTTGGCCTCTCCGGAGGACTTGACTCGACCCTTGCTGCCATCGTTATATGTAGGACTATGGACATGTTAGGTATTAGCAGGGAAAATGTGATAGCAGTAACCATGCCTTGCTTTGGAACTACAGGAAGGACCTACCACAATGCCATAAAGCTTGCAAAGGAACTTGGCATCACACTTCGTGAAATAAACATCAAAGAGTCTGTGCTTTCCCACTTAAAGGATATAGGCCACGATGTAAATGACCACAATGTAACATTTGAAAATGCACAGGCTCGTGAGCGTACACAGGTACTTATGGACCTGGCCAATGAGTACGGAGGCCTCGTTATAGGAACAGGAGATATGAGTGAGCTGGCACTTGGCTTTGCTACCTACAATGGGGACCATATGTCTATGTACGGTGTAAATGCATCCATTCCAAAGACGCTTGTAAGGCAGTTAGTAAGACATGCTGCTGAACTTGCTCTTGAAGACGGAAAGAAGGAACTGTCAGATGTACTTACCGACATAGTTGAGACACCGGTAAGCCCTGAGCTTCTTCCCAACCAATGATGACGGTGAGACTGAGCAGAAGACAGAGGCTATAGTGGGTCCTTATGAATTAAAATGACTTCTTCCTCTACAACATGGTAAGATGGGGAATGGAGCCTGACAAGCTATATAGAATAGCCTGTCTTACATTTGCAGATGAGTATACAAAAGAAGAGATAGAGAAGTGGCTAAAGAGCTTTTATCGCAGATTCTTTGCTCAGCAGTACAAGAGGTCCTGTCTTCCTGACGGACCAAAGGTAGGCTCGGTAACACTGTCTCCTAGAGGGGACTTCAGGATGCCTTCAGATGCTGTAGGAGATTTGTGGCTAAAATAAGCACTATAAGGAGGGGATATGGTACTTGGAATATATGGATACGGCGGACACGGGCTCGAGGTAGAAGAGCTTGCAATGGTGATTAACGAAAAGGAGAACAGGTGGGAAAAAGATCATATTTATTGATGATGCTACCGAAAAGACAGACGGAGAGAGGATTATCACCTTTACTGAGGCAAAAAGCAGATACAGTGCATCAGAGATTGAGTTTATGACCGGCATAGGGGAGCCTGTAGTGAGAGATAAGATATACAAGAAGGTAAAAGAGGCAGGCTATAGCTTTGCTACCCTCATCCACCCATCGGCGGTCATTGCAGCAGTGCAAGGCTTGAAGAGGGAGTTATGGTAGGTTCTAATGCCTTTATCTCGGTGAAGACGCATTTGCAGGAAAATGTACTCATACAGCCCCTGCGGCGATTGACCACGAGTGCAGTGTCGGAAGGAACTCAGTTGTGTCCAGCTTCGTGGCTATGGGCGGTGGCTCAAGCCTTGGGGAGAATTCCTTCATCGGGCTAAATGCTTCCGTGAAGCAGGGAGTAGGCATTGGTGACGGCTCTGTGGTTGGCATGGGCTCTGTGGTTATAAAGGATGTAGATGACAGAGTAATGGTAGTGGGCAATCCTGCAAGGAAGATAAAGATGGGCGATGTAAGGGCATTTTACGACATTAGAAAAGGTAAATAACATGCAGATATTGTTTCTAACACTTATGAAAATATACTCTCCCTCAGATGAGGGGATATATATGGATCTTATGAAATGCTTTGCGGAAAAAGGGCATAAAGTATCTATAATATCGCCGCTTGAGAAAAAGGAGGCGGGAGAGGAAGAGGTTATAAGTGCCCCGAACATCAGCCTTGTAAGGTGCAGAACAGGAAACCTCTTTGGAGTGGGTATGCTTGAAAAGGGTATATCCCAGATGAGGCTTGCCTCACAGTACTTAAAGGCTGTCTATAAATATTTTCCGGAGACAAAGTTTGACCTTATTCTATACTCTACTCCTCCTATCAGCCTGGCTGCTGTGGTAGAGAAGATAAAAAGGAGTACAGGTGCAGCTACCTATCTTTTGCTAAAGGATATCTTTCCACAGAATGCTGTGGATATAGGTATATTAAAGCCATTTATGGCGAAAGCAATATTTAGAAGCAAAGAAAAAAAGCTCTATGAGATATCTGACTATATAGGCTGTATGTCACCTGCCAATGTAGACTACCTGCTTAAGCATAATGAAATCGACAGTAACAAGGTGGAAGTCTGCCCTAATTCCATAAAGGCCAAGGCGGATATCAGTGTAGCTTTAAGTGCTAATGGTATAGCTAAAACAAGGGAAGATGACAGAGAAGAGCTGTTTGCTAAATACGGTATCCCCTGTAGATAAAAACCATATTTCTACGGAGGAAATCTTGGCAAGCCTCAGGACATACCTTTTCATCATAGAGTGCATCAAGAAGGCTTCCACAGTGGAGGAGGCTTACTTTGTAGTCTGCGGTGACGGAACCGAATACGGAAAGCTTCTGGCATTTGTAAGTGAGTATAAGCCAAAACAATCTCACCCCTGATTAAATCCCTGCCTAAGGCTGATTATGACAGGCTTGTAAGAGTCTCTGATGTCGGGATGATATTTCTTGACCACAGGTTTACCATACCAAACTTCCCGTCAAGGCTCTTATCCTATCTAAAAGAGAGATCCTGTACTTGTCTCGCACGGATAAAAACACTGATATCGGAAGGATTGCAGAGGATAATGACTTCGGGCTTAGCTCTATAAGTGATAACGTGGAAGACTTTATTTCAAATGTAAGTAAGCTTTGCGGATAAAGGGCTAAGACTACGCTTGGGAGAGAACGGATATAGATATTTACTTGAGAATTATACGGTGGAGAAAAGCTATGAGATAATTATGAGGCATTTGAAAACTCCATAAATATAAAAAGCACATTTGTTGATATTACCCATTAAGTATGTTAATATTGATACCGGAGAGTATCAGGAACGAGATGAAAAACTCCTAAGTATAAACCGATAACTCGGAATAATACGAAGGAGGTGGTGCTAATGACTGCTTATGAAATCATAACGATTTTCATAGGGATAATAGCTTTTGCTAATATCCTTTGGCGGTTTGTTAATCGCCATTCTTACTTATCTTGGCAAGAGAAAGTAAGATTTCGTACCTCGTTACCCATACGAGATAAGTAGTATCATTTTTGATTCTACAAAATCTTAGGGAGCATTCATTTAGTAATGGATACTCTCTTCTCCATAATTGTAGCACACATACAGATAAAATTCAAGTTATATAAATACATTGGTTCCTGTTCTCTCTGACTTTCTTCTGCTAAGCCTCTCATAGCTTAGGTAGTACTACTCTTTATCGTAATACATATTCGTATCAAGCCTCTTTACAAATTCATCAAAGCTCTCAGAAGCAGGATCATACAATCCCAAACCAAAAAGAAAGAGACAGCTGATACTTTCTGCCCTGGCTGTGAATTAAGCTTACTAAGCTCTTTTGCTGATCTTGTCTTTTATCTGCAATAAAATCTCATTTTCAGCCTTCTCAACAAAGATAAGAAATTCGTCTCCTGCGTATCTGATAGCAACTCCCTGCTCGCTTGTAGCCCTCAGAAAGGATGTTTGCAACTTCTTTCAGGGCAATATCTCCTGTGTCGTGGCCAAATGTGTCATTTATTGACTTAAAACGGTTGATATCGAGCATCATACCACCGTGCATTGATTCATAAAGCCTGCTGCTAAAAAAAGATAGGCTCTGTTTAGCAGTCCTGTAAGGCTGTCGATGAAGGCACTTTTCCTTTTGTATGCTCATAAAGGCACTGGAGAGTCCTATAGCTGCTCCCACCCAGCCCTGTAGCAAGACCATAGAAAAGAATCTAGTCAATAAAGCCTATAAGTATAGGAAACAAAAATACCAAAAATCGGAAAGAATCTTACATGCTTTTTATTCTTAAAAAGTAGTGTGTATGTATGCACTGTAAAGGATGTAACAAAATGATACCAGTACATATGCATAGGATAAAGGAGTTCTCTTGTATATATTATTTTCGTCTATAGTAAATACTATGGGATAAAACATATTGATAAGGGCGCTAAGGAAAAGGATAATGGCAGGTATGGAGATAACTGTCGACCATTTCCTTGTCTTAGAGGTGTTGCCGTATAGGTGGAAGATTACAAAAGATATCCCAAAAGCAGACAAAGTGATATGGTGGCCATATAAGTAACAGTATTACCAATCATATTTGCTAACCTGCAAAAGTGCACCGGGTTGTCCATCAGCAGTGAAAACTACGATATCAAAAAAGCAGGAAACACCAACTATCATAAGCATGTATCTAAGCATGTTGTAATCAACCTTATCACTCTTTAGTATAGATTGATTGCAGGACATGATGGATATAACCAACGCTATACCTACTGCACTTACGACATATATATGTGTGAGCCCCATATTTGTACCTCATAAATTTCTGTTAAACTAAGCAGGTGTCAAAAGTATTTGAAACTTATATCATATTAAACTAAAAGTTCATTATCAAAAAGCAGTTGCTGTATTTTGTATACACTAAGTTTAATTATTACACATTTTTCTAACTTCAATAGGGAAAGTATGAAATCAAGATTCTGCAATATATAAAGAGTTAATTTGATTGAAAATGTCAGCCCACTATGTTAAAAATATTTTTTTGTGGAGAGTATCTGCGACAAAAAGGAAACTCCCTAAGTACAAACCGAGCAATCGGAATGATACGAAGGGAGGTGGTGCTGATGACTGCTTATGAAATCACTCATGATCTTCATAGGGATATTAGGGTCTGCTAATATCCTTCGGCGGTTTTCTTATCGCCATTTTTTACTTTTCTCGATAAGAGAAAGTAGATTACCTGCTTGCCGCAAACAAGCGAAGTAGTCTGTTAAAAGATTTACCAAGCTTTAGGGAGTACCATATACGTGGATACTCTCTTCTCCATAACTATAGCATATTATGATACAGGTGTCAAAGGGATAATACTCTGTTGGGTTACTTTTTAGGAGAATATATTGTCTTTTGACACTTACAGCGTATCAAGCAATAATTTTTAAATATATTAGCTTACAGAAAGGCAATTATCATGGGTATATTTACAGGTAAAAACTCTGCTTATTACAGGTGGAACCGGTTCATTTGGACATACGGTTATGGACAGGTTTCTTTCTACAGATATCGGCGAAATAAGGATATTCTCAAGGGATGAGAAGAAACAGGATGATGATGAGACACGAGTATCAGGCGAAGATGCCTGAGGTGGCTGAAAAGATTAAGTTCTACATAGGAGATGTGAGGGATATCAACTCCGTTAAAAATGCTATGAACGGAGTTGACTATATCTTCCACGCGGCAGCACTTAAGCAGGTGCCTTCCTGCGAGTTCTTCCCTATAGAGGCGGTAAAGACCAACGTGCTTGGTACTGAAAATGTGTTAAACGCGGCCATAGAAGCAGGAGTAAAGAGCATAATCTGCCTTTCTACGGACAAGGCTGCCTACCCTGTAAATGCCATGGGTACAAGTAAGGCTATGATGGAAAAGGTAATAGTAGCGAAGTCACGTACCGTAGACCAGTCAAAGACCAAGATATGCTGTACGAGATACGGCAATGTTATGTGCTCTCGTGGCTCAGTTATTCCGCTTTGGATAGACCAGATAAGGGCAGGAAACCCTATTACAGTCACAGAGCCTACTATGACAAGATTTATAATGTCGCTTGAAGAAGCGGTCGATCCTGTCCTCTTTGCATTTGAAACATGGGGAAACAGGAGATATACTGGTACAGAAGGCGCCTGCCTGCACTATAAAGGTTCAGGCGGAGGCGGTTTGCGATTTGTTTAACGGTGACAAGGCTGCCATAAGACAGATAGGTATAAGACATGGTGAAAAGATGTATGAGACACTGCTTACCAATGAGGAGTGCGAAAGAGCTATCGACCTTGGCAAGTTCTACAGGGTTCCTTGTGACAGCAGAAATCTAAACTATGACAAATATTTCACACAGGAAATATTGAGAGAGCTAAAGCTAACAGAGTTTAACTCAAACAATACTGAGCTCCTTGATGTGGAGGAAGTAAAGGCAAAACTTATGGAGCTTAGCTATATAAGAGAAGAGCTTGAAAAGTAATCGTGGTTTTTAGGAAATGTGTTAAGCGTAAGATGTTGTGAAGGCTTAGAGAAACTAAGCTGTAGCAGTCAATTGTCAAAGGATATAGGATGATTTTGATGCCAGGATTATGAAAATAGCATTGGAAGAGAAAAATGCCTGAATGAGGCAAGAACAGGATTGGATAACGATATGAATATACTTGTTACCAGTGCAAAAAGGATTTGTAGGAAAGAATCTTGTGGAGAATCTTAAATGTATTAGAGATGGGAAAAAATACCACAAGACCTGAACTTAAGATAGATGAAATATATGAATATGACGTAGAATCGGACAAGAGCAGCTCTTTTACTATTGTGAGAGGGCTGACTTTGTATTTAATCTGGCAGGGAGTGAACCGCCCTAAGGATGAGGGGAGTTTATGAAGGAAACTTCGGCTTTGCTTCAGAACTTTTAGAAACACTTAAAAATGTAAGAATACCTGCCCCTGTAATGCTATCTTCTTCAGTACAGGCAACACTTGCAGGGAGATTTCAGGCTTCGGAATACGGAAAGTCTAAGCTTGCAGGTGAGGAGCTTTTCTTTGACTACAGCAAGGAAACAGGGCGAAGGTACTGGTATACAGGTTCCCAAACCTCTTTGGTAAGTGGTGCAGACCCAATTATAACTCAGCAGTCGCCACCTTTTGCTATAATACAGCCAACGACCTGCCGCTTACGATAAATGACAGAAATACTGTGCTTGAACTCTTGTACATAGATGACCTTGTAGAAGCCCTTTTGGATGCGCTTGAAGGGAAGGCACAATACTGCGAATATGAGGGAGTAGAGGCAAAAGGAGAGAAAGATGGCAGGTATGCCTACATTCCTGTTACTCACAAGGTGACTCTTGGGGAAATAGCTGATACTTTAGAGAATTTAAGACTCAGCCAGAGAGCCTTATTATACCTGAGATACCGGCTGGAAGCTTTGCTAAGAAGCTCTATTCCACATATTTATCATATTTACCAAAAGAAAAAGTAAGCTTTCCGCTTAAGATGAATGTGGACAACAGAGGGAGCTTCACAGAGCTTCTTAAGACCACCTCCTGCAGGCAGTTCTCGGTAAATATAAGCAAGCCCGGTATAACAAAGGGAGAACACTGGCACAATACCAAGTGGGAATTCTTTATAGTGGTGTCCGGCAAGGGTCTCATACAGGAGAGAAAGATAGGAACTGATGAGATCTTAGAGTTTTATGTAAGTGGCGAGAAGATTGAGGCAGTACATATACTGCGGGATATCACATAACATCATCAATCTCTCAGATACAGAGGATTTGATTACGCTTATGTGGGCCAATGAAAGCTTTGATAAGAACAGACCTGATACCTTTTTGAGAAGGTGGAAATGGATAATTAAGAATGATAAAGCAATAAAATGAATCTTTGAAATAATGAGGTATGGCGATGAAGACAGATTACACGGATGTGAGTTTTGTAAATAACGGTAAATTGAAGTTACTCATAATAGTTGGCACAAGGCCCGAGATAATAAGGCTTTCAGAGGTTATGAAAAGAAGTGCAGGCTGTATTTTTGACTGTATCTTAGCCCATACAGGCCAGAACTATGATTATAACTTAAATGGCATCTTTTTAAGGACTTAAAGCTTAAAGATGCGGAAGTGTATATGGATGCGGTAGGAGCCGACCTTGGTGAGACGGTTGGCAATATTATAGCTGCTTCATATAAGCTGATGGTAAGTCTTAAACCGGGATGCCCCTGCTTATACTTGGTGATACCAACAGCTGTCTCTCTGCTATATCAGCAAAAAGGTCTCCACATACCTATATTTCATATGGAAGCGGGCAACAGATGTAAGGATGAATGCCTGCCTGAGGAGACAAACCGCAGGATAGTGGATATAATCTCAGATGTGAATCTGGCTTACTCTGAGCATGCGAGGAGATACCTTGCTGAATGTGGCCTCCCAAAGGAGAGAACCTATGTCACAGGCTCCCCTATGGCTGAGGTGTTAAGAGCCAATCTTGCCGAAATTCAGGCAAGTGATGTACTTTTGACAAGGCTTAATCTAAAAGAGGGCAAATACATCCTTTTATCTGCCTGCACAGAGAAGAAAAAATATCGACACTGAGGAGAATTTTACATCCCTTTTCACAGCGGTAAATAAGCTGGCAGAAAAATACGATATGCCTGTGCTTTTACTCCTGCCACGCAAGGAGCAGGAAGCGTCTGGAAGAATCAGGCTTTAAGCTTGACAGAAGGGTTATCCGCCAGGAGCCTTTAGGCTTTTCACGACTATAACAAGCTTCAGATGTCTGCACTTTTTGGTGGTATCAGACAGTGGCACCCTCCCTGAGGAGAGCTCTTTCTACATAAGCGAGGGCGGTCCATTCCCTGCAGTCTGCATAAGAACTTCACCGAAAGACCTGAAGCCCTAGACAAAGGGAGACTTCATCCTTGCAGGCATAGATGAAAGAGCCTCTGCAGGCAGCAGACACAGCTATAAATCTGAAGCTAATGGCGACTACGGCCTCCCTCACACCTGGACTATATGGATGAGAATGCGTGATAAGGTGGTAAGGATAATCCAAGGGTATACCGGGGTTGTGAATAAGATGGTGTGGAGGAAGTAGGGTAACTTAATGGGGAAATGAGTAAAAGGTAAAGTTTTTGGACAAATAGAGAAAAATTAGGTAGAATAGAACTAGAATGAAGGAGGTATGCCAATGTCAGAGGAAGATTGAATAACAGCATATTTCTGATGTATCTTGTGTCAACTAATTATAGAAGGCTCATAAATGACAAAGGGAGACTTTGAAAAGCTGGACAAAAGTATGAAATACTAAATTATATTGCGGAATGCCCAGACATTTTCGATAGTCTTACAGAAGAAGAAATGGTGAGGAGATTGATAACTATGTTGCAAGCTGATTGTGAATATATCCTTTATCATGGAACTGTCTCTGAAATAAAGCAAGTTGATGTGACGAAGGGAAGAGGACGGAAAGATTTTTGGAAAAGGCTTCATATAGCAACATATCTAAAAACAGGCTATAGGCATGATGCATAAGAAATACAAAAGAAATGCTACGTCGTAACAGAAATAAGAGTACTAATGATGTTAAAGAACATTTGTATGAAGTAGAATTAGATGAGAATTATTTAAGAACACTTAGCATTAAGAAGTTTTTGATACCAGATCAAGAATGGCTGGATTTTATTCTGTGGTGCCGAGAAGATGGAAACACACCTCATAACTATGATTTAGTACTGGACCAACTGCTGAGCGATGATACAATGATTTGTTTAAGAGCGTATTGGGATGGCTTCTAGTGGGAAAGTTGGATCATATGAAGCTAAAAATATACTTATTAAATAATTTAGAGCCGGAGAACTTAGGAGTTCAGTATTTTATTGGCAAGCAAGAAGTAGCTGATAGATTGATAAAAATCTATGAAAGAAATAGATTGGAGATGATTTTCATGTCTGAGAACAAAATTGAAACAATTAAAGGCCTTTGCGTGGTAAATATAACTAAATTTACTGATGACTAAATTAGGGCTTAGTGTGGATGAAGCTCTCACGCTAAATTTATGCAATGGAAATGTTTGACCTGTTAATGGATACAGACTCTGGGATGTATTTGGAGCAGAATGAATTCCTCATCGCATGTTGCGAAAAAGAAATTGACTATGGTGCGGAAGAACTATATAAGTTTCTGGAAGTAGCATAGGTTTAATAGGGAGGGTAGGGTTGTGAATAAGATGGTGGAGGAAGTAAAATACTAAAATGTATTTAATTTTACCCTCAAAACATAAGTTATAATCTCCCTTATAGGAGGAGTAAGTTATGAAAGCATATATATTTAGTTAATTATAGAGTAAAAGGGATTAAGACGTTAGAAGAAGAGTGTATCGCTTTCCTTTTGCAAAAAGACCATAACAATGCCTTTAGATACCAAAAGAATATAATATTAAAAGGCATATATGGAATCAACGGCTCAGCAAGTCAGGCATAGTAGCTTCCGTAGATATACTTAGAAACCTCTGCTTGATGATGGTTATCTTAACAATCCTATGGTTCAGAAGAACTTGGATGCGATTATTAATAAGAAATCGAAGGAGCTTTTATAGGTGCAGATTTTCTGGCTGAATATAAAGAAAAGACTTATCTTTTATAGGTACTGAAATATTACTTAGAAAGGACTCTTAATGATAAATATGCCATTAGTTCAGAAAAACTATCATATAGACTCTGCAAACCTAAAAAGGATGACTTTAATAGTCTAATAGAAGTAAAAATGGGATAATTGATTACATTGATATATGATGAAGAGTTAAAAGAGTGCTTTTATTCAGAAACACTTTGAATCTACTGTCAATGTCTCGCTGTATCATCTCTGCCCTTTGGATGAAGATGTACCTTATGAAGAGCAGATAAACAATATCATCTTCACTTGATGGAGTGCTTTTGCTGATTAATTTAGGGATAAGAATGAAAAGTATATGGGATCAGTCTGACAACCACATAGATTACCTTCTTAAAAATATGCTAATGTACACTATAGAAAACAGATAAAGATGATACATATATTGATTCTTTGCGTAAAGGAGCTTTTAGAGGTTGAATCGTTCTTCGATTGATGCAATATCGGGCGGTACTGACTTTGATTGCAAAGCCAATATATACACTCTATGAAAAGAAAGTAAAAAGCTAAAAGAATTTATAAAAACTCTCAAGCCTGACTTGACTGATATAAGTATCGATAGAAAAGAAGAGTGGAGACAATTACGTCTGCAATTTGAATATGGTTTATGGAGATTATGTAGTCCATACGGAATTTGAAAGCACCGGAGTAAAGAAACTAATAAGGCTGTTTGGCTATTTACAGTTTATGGTAAGAGGCGGGATTGTATTTATAGATGAATTTGACTCAAACCTGCACGATGTGTACTTATGCGCCTTTACTGGAATATCTTATGGAGTATGGTAAAGGGCAGCTTTGCTTTACAACACATAATGTAGGGCCAATGGATGTATTAAAGAGGAATAAAAAGTCCATAGACTTTTTGTCTATAGACCATAAGATTTATCCTTGGACAACCAATGGCAACTACTCGCCTTCAAAACTATACAGAAATGGTATGATTGAGGGCTCTCCGTTTAATGTGGATTCCATTGATTTTATAGGTATATCTGACTCGATAGGAGCGAGTGATGCAGCAGAGACGGATTTTGTAAAACTTTTTGAATGATTGAAGGTGGAGGATAGCTGGTAGTGGGGTTACAATTAGATTTTGTTGTTGAAGCCAATAAGAAAAGTAAAACTGACTGGATATATATTAAAGATACTTTAGACAGGTTTTCATAAATATGATGCAGCACACTTAAAACTATCCACTGTCGATATGGATGGTATAAAAACAAATATTTGGCCAAGGAGAAAGAAGTTAACTCGCTGATATCTCATGTATAGTGTAGCTTCTGCAAAATAATGTTACAAAAAGTGATTTATTGCTTTGATTGTGATGATTATGACAGTAATCCTGTAGATAAGGAATTTCTAGAGAAAAACACAGGAGTTTTGCAAGTCTAAAAACTATGAATATGTGTGGTTTTGTATGACACTGAGAGTTTACCTGGGTAAAAAAGTAGAAGATGGGCATAAGAATAGTGAAGCAACAAGATTTAAGGCCAATAAGCTGATTGATGGAGTGAGTCAGAGTAGATTGAATGGTAAATCCATTAGCCACAATATGAGCAATATACTAAGGGTGCTTGATGAATGTAAGCCACACTTGGTTAGAAAGAAAAATAACAACAAAAGTATACTAATCAATCAAACTTTGCTGTGTCTTAATATTATGGAGATATGTGCAAATTCAACTGTTATAAAAAGGAGTAGCATGAAGGTTCTTATAATTAACTCGGTCTGTGGGATAAAAAGCACAGGTAGAATAGCTACTGACCTTGCAGATATGCTGACAGAGAAGGGCATACAGTTAAGATTGCTTTACGGAAGAGAAGAAGTACCTGAAAAGCTACAAAGGCTATGCTGTTAAGATTGGAAATGAATGGGATAAGGTCATACAGCTTTGAAGCAAGACTTTGACAATGCAGGATTTGGAAGCAAAATGCCACTTTTAAGTTTTTAGAATGGTAAGAGGTTTCTGACCAGATATCATTCATCTTCCACACTCTTCATATATTACATAAATGTTGAATTATTATTTAAGTTTCTAAAGAGTATAAATGCCAGTTATATGGACCTTTTGATGACTGCTGGGCTTTACCGGCATTGTGCTCACTTTTGACTTATGTAAATGTTATAAGTGGAAGACAGAATGCAATAAATGTCCTCAGAAAAAGGAATATCCTGCAAGCATCTTTCTTGATAACAGTAGGAAAAATTATAGAAACAAAAAGAAAGCCTTCCAAGGTGTTGATAATATGGTCATTGTAACACCTTCTAACTGGCTTGCAGGCCTTGTCAAAGAATCATTCCCTACAGGAATATGAAACAAGAGTAATAAATAATAATGGGATAGACTCACATAGTTTTAAGCCTCACCGAAGGAGAGTTTAGAGAAAAATATAAGCTGGAAAAACAAAATTATGAAATACTGGAGTAGCCAGTGCTGCAGAGTAAGAAAGGGTTTAGTAGACTTTATTGAGCTTAGGAAGCTGCTTGATAGAAGATATGAGATAGTACTGGTTGGAGTAAGTGAAGAAGATAAGAATATCTTGCCGAATGGGATGCTTGGGATAACAAGGACTGATTCTGTGAGAACTGCAGGAAATATATACCACAGCGGATATATTTCTTAATCTGACTTATGAGGACACTTATCCTACTGTAAATCTGAGGCACAAGCTATGTGGAACACCTGTAATCACTTTTATAGGACTGGTGGAAGTGTGGAAAGTGTGCAATAGAGCAGGTAGCTAATCAGGAGATTTAAAATGGTTTGGCAGATTTGATTGTGAAGTATGAAGGAAAAAGACATCTATTCAAGGTTTTTACGACAAGAATGTGGGCTTTTTGAAAATATATAGAATTATATGAGGAGATATGGATAATGACTTATCCTAAAGTAGATAGTGAAAGCCAGTGAGAATTTCTGGCTACTAAAGGCTGCCATTATAGCTGTAGTAGCCTGTCATTGTACCAATACTATAGATAATCCGGGTAGAATTAACACACTGCCATTATTTTTGATGATGGAAGGGCTCAGGAGTCCCTATTTTTATTTTTGTGCGGGATTTTTCTTTAAGGGTAATGGCAGATTTCTGCCATTTGTTAAGAATAAAGCAGCTACTATTATAGTTCCCTGGATATTTACAGGAACCTTGATTTGGCTATACATTGTTCTTAGAAAGGGAGGAGTATCGCTTGACAACTGGATAGGTTATCTATTCCTTCGAGACAGTTATTTGTATTTTTAACTGACCTTATGATATTTTTATATAATTATGTATGTAGCGCATAAGAGCAGATGGATATACATTGCATTATGCATACACAGGTATAAGCTGCATAATTCCGACTCTTACCACAGGAAATGTATCCACTGTTCTTATTATGCCATATACAATTTTGGGAATATCATCAGGTTACTGGCTTTTATTTTTGCTTAGGGACAGTGTGACAGCTCAATGTAATTAAGTATTAACAATCAAAAAGCTTGTTTGCTTTATATTCGTTGTTGTCTTTTGGCGGTAGCTGAAGCAACGTTTAATATAGGCATTTTATTTTTATGTAGGTTTATTTAAGAATATATCACTAATGATATGTTTTATATAACATTAGAAATATTTTAAATATGTTAAAATTAGAAATGTAGCTGTCTACGTGGGGAAACTATCGTTTTCCCTTTACTTGCTTCTATATGCCCTATAGCAGGGATTGTTGTTAATATTCTTAATCGGTCTGAGGCATTTGCACCTCTAACCTTTGTAAGACCAATAATAGTTAGTTGCTATAACAGCCGTATTGATTGAAGCTTATAAAAGGATAGTAAAGAACAATGATAAGATGTTGATGCTCATTGGGATTAGGAGGGTGTAGATGAATAAAAGAGTGCTTTATTTAACCAATATCCCATCCCCATACAGAGTTGAGTTCTTTAATGAGCTTGCTAAATATATTGATGTTACTGTGGCATTTGAGCTAAAGAATGCTAAAAACAGGGATGAAAACCTGGCAGAGCAGTGAAAAACTATAAGTTTAATCCTATATTTATGAAACCTATTATAAAAAGGACTGAGACAGCCTACTGCCCTGAAGTTTATAAGCTAATAAGGAATTTAAGAATGACATTATCGTAGTGGGGGATATGCTACACCTACAGGAATGGCGACCATTCTCTATATGAGAGATAAAAAAATACCGTTCTTTATTAACTGTGACGGGGGCTTTATAAGCAACGACAGCAGGTTCAAAAAGAAGATTAAGACATTTTTTATTGGTTCAGCAAATTACTATCTAAGCCCGGGAGAAGGAGCAGATAAGTACCTTGTAGTATTATGGAGCAAAAAGAAAATATATTTCATTATTCGTTTTCATCTCTTAGAGAAGCTGACATAGCGTATGATATCTGCACTAAAGAAGAAAAGTTAAGCATTAGACAGAAACTTGGGATAAATGAAAGCCACATGATAATATTTGTAGGGAGCTTTATACCAAGAAAGGGAGTGGACATCCTTCTAAAAGCCTGCAAAGATATGGAGGATACTGCTGTTGTGCTTGTAGGAGGAAGTGATCTGTCTCCCATATCAGGATATCATATCTGATGGAGTTAAATGCCGCATATACCCTGTGGGCTTTAAGCAAAAAGAAGAAATAAAGCAGTATTACAGGGCGGCTGATGTTATGGTCTTGCCTACAAGAGAGGATATATGGGGGTTGGTTGTAAATGAAGCCATGGCGGAAGGACTTCCAGTCATTACAACCAATCGCTGCCTCGCAGGACTCAGCCTTGTGAAAAACGATGAAAATGGCTATATAGTTCAGGTAGATGATGTAGAGGCGACTAAGAAGGCTATAGAAAGGTATTTGAAGCTGATAATGTGATTCGCTTTGGGAGGAAAAAGTCTTGAGAAGATAAAGGGCTATACCATTGAGCAGATGGCAAGAGAGCATAAGGAGGTATTTTGAGAGGCTTACTAAAGGTTGAATAAGGTATAAAGATATGATAAAAATCAAATGATGATAAAGATTGCAGATTGTTAATTATTCTACAAAATAAAAGTATGAACAAAATGAGAAATCATAGTATACCTTTTTGTGGATTTTTGACTTTTGTACTTGAAGATGATTATTTATGCACCGCTTAGTGAAGCGCTTAGAATAGATGTAATGATTTCTAATGTTATTACTTGGATAATAGCAGTGTTTTTCGCATTTTCAATAAAACAGGAGGTTTGTATTTAAAAGTAATGGAAATGCAATAAAAGAATTATTGCAGTTTTATTTTGGCAGAGTATTAACATTGTTTGTTAGAACAGCTTATGCTTTATGTGTTTATTGTAAGGCTGATGTATGACAATATGGACAATAAAGGGTGTTGCTCATGGTAATAATAGTTTTGAACTATATTATCTCCAAATTTATAGTATTTAAGAAGGAAAATAGTGATAAAATGAGAGTGTTATATGTGTCTAATCTCTGCCTGCCACAGGTGTATGAGAACTTGTTTGAAGACAAAAGGTATAAGTCTTCAGAGGCTGTACAGAAGTACCATCGTATAATGGCAGAAGGCTTTGCGCTTAATGGCTGTGAAGTCATATCATTGGGCGTGGTACCCTGCCAATAAAAATGTAAGGAAGAAATTTATATCTCTACCAAAAGGAGAATTAAACGGCGTAAAAATATAAGCATTTGCGGACAATTAACCTGCCTATAATCAAGCAATTGCTCAATGCTGTGGGTGTTTATTTTAATGTACTAAAGTATGGAGGTAAGGAGTCATTTGTTATATGTGATGGACTAAGCTATCTTGCTTCAAAGGCGGCAGTTATCGCCTGTAAGTTAAAGAGGCTGAAGTCTGTTGTTATAATTACTGATTTACCTGAGTTTTTGGTTGGAAGAGATAATCCCGCAGTTCAGAGGTATAGGAAGTTATTTGACCAGTTTAGTGGTTATGTACTTCTGACAGAAGAAATGGCTGTTAAACTGGGATACAAGGACAGGCCTTATATTGTTATTGAGGGACAGGTAGACAGTCTTGAAAATAGAGAAGTTTTTAGAGGCAAAGCAGTATGATAAAAATAGTTATGTATGCAGGAATTGTAAGGAAGCTGTATGGACTTAAGATACTTGTAGAGGGATTTATAAAAGCTGATTTACCTAACTACGAACTTCATATCTACGGTAACGGGGATTATGCTGATGAGATTGACGAAATAAGCAAACATAATAATAATGTGAAACACTTTTCCTTCACAACCTAACACCACGATAGTAGAAAAAGAAAAAAGAGCATTTCTTCTTGTAAATCCCAGACCTACCAATGAAGAGTATACAAAGTATTCGTTTCCATCTAAAAACATGGAATATATGGTATCGGGGACAGCAGTACTTACAACTAATATTCCGGGGATGCCAAGCGAATACAAGCAGTATGTATATCTGATAGAGGATGAAACCGAGGATGGAGTGTGCAATGCTTAAGAAATTATCAGAGCTAAGCGAAGAGGATATTATAGAAAAGGCAGGCTAGCAAGAGAATTTGTGCTACCAATAAGAATAATAAGAAGCAGACAAATAGAATTATTGCTCTTATAACAGAGAAAATGTTGAGGAGAACAAGTGATATCTGTAATAATACCTAATTATAATCGACTACAGAGTCGGAAAGGACAATGGAAGTAATATACAAATCAAAGGTTTACTGGAAAAGAGGTAGTGATAATTGATTAGTATGAAGATGAAATTATATAGCAAACAGAGAGTATACATACAAGATATATAAAAATGAATTTTAGTAGGCGCCCTATGATATGGATAAATTTTTGTATGTTAGTAATTAGAATATTAAAAAGAAATATAATAGAGATAAGTGAGGTATAATAATGATAATAATATCCAGAACCCCTTTTAGGATTAGTTTTGTCTGGTGGTGGAAGTGACTTACCATCCTTTTTATTCAAAAACATGGTGGTTGTGTGTTTGAGTACGGGAATTGATAACATATGTATATATCAGTGCATCCAGCTTTCACTAAAAATATTATATCATTTAAAATACTCAAAGACAGAAACGGTGGATTCAATTGAAAAAATACAGCATATTTATTTTAAGGATATTCTTAAAAAGTTCAACTTATCGGGAATAGAGATTACCAGTACAGCAGATGTACCTGCTGGAACTGGTTTGGGTTCATCGAGTTCTTTTTACAGTAGGAGTATTACATACATTAAATGCATATTGTGGTAGATATGTCTCAAAAGAGGAACTTGCTAAAGCTGCTTGTAAGGTCGAAATTGAGGATTTGAAACAGCCGATTGGTAAACAAGACCAGTATGCGGCTTCCTTTGGTCAACCTTAACTTTTACTCCTTTGAGAGGGATGGAACCGTTATAGTCGAACCTGTGATTCTGTCGAGAGAGAAAAGCGAGGAATTGCAAGATAATCTTGTTATGTTCTATGTTGGTGACGTTAGATCAGCTTCATCAATATTACAAGAACAGGATAAGAACATTAAAAACGGTTATTGTGAAGTTAATCAGTTGAATTTGTGTAAACTTGCAAGAGAACTGAGGAATGAACTTAATAACGGTAGAATAGATTCTCTGGAGAAATATTGCACGATGGTTGGCAGCTAAAGAGAACATTGGCTACTGGAATAAGTAACCCATTGATTGATCAGTATTATGAAACGGCTATTAAAAATGGAGCACTGGTAGGAAATTACTAGGGCAGGTGGTGGAGGATTCCTCTTGTTCTATGTAAAAAAAGATAAGAGACAAGAACTTATAAATAATATGAGGCTTATGGAAGTTCCTGTCAGATTTGACAAACAGGGATCAACCATCGTATATGTAGGACAAAAATAATATATAGGAGTTTGGATTATGAATATATTAATAACAGGAGGAGCCGGATTTATCGGTTCTAACCTTTCAAAGAAAATGGTGGAATTAAATCATAATGTTATATGCTTAGATAATATGTCTTTTGGGAAAAAGAGAAATGTATCGAATTTGTTATCATCATCTAACTTTAAGTTAATAGAATATGATGTTAATGATATCGGCTTTCTAAAGACTTGCTGAATAGGGAAAAGATTGAGATTGTATTTCACTTAGCTGCAAATTCAGATATACAAAAAGAGTTCAACAGATCCTACAATTGAGTTTAGAAATACTTTCTCAACTACATATAATATTCTTGAGAGTATGAGAATTTGTGGAGTAAAAATTATTTTTTTGCATCTACTCAGCTGTATACGGAGAAAAACGGGGCAACTCTTACGTGAAGATGTTGGTGATTTAAGACCCATATCATATTATGGAGGTGCGAAATTAGCATCAGAGGCATATTTGTCCTCATATGGATATATGAATGATATGGATATAATGATATTTCGTTTTTCCAAATGTCATAGGTCCAAAACCCAACACATGGAGTGGTCTTTTCGATTTTATTGATAAACTTAATAACAATCCCTAGAGAACTTGTTATATTGGGTGACGGTACTCAGTGTAAACCTTATATTTACGTAGATGATTTGGTGGAAGCAATCATAGACTATTCACCTCAATGGAAAAAGGAATCAGTACATATAATTTAGGCGTTGAGGGTGCTACGTCAGTGAGGAAAAATTGCTGATTTAGTTTGTGAAGCAATGGGATTGGATGATGTGAAATACAATTTTACTGGAGGAAATATCGGTTGGAAAGGTGATGTTCCTCAGTTTCAGTATGATTTATCAAAAATACATAGTAAAGGATGGAAAGCAAGATATACATCGGATGAAGCTGTTAAAGCTACATTGAAAGCTGTACTTGCTTAAGAGAATATATGCAGGCGATTATAATGGCTGGTGGTAAGGGAACAAGGCTTTCTTCTATTACAAATGATGAAATTCCAAAGGCGATGGTGTGCTTAAAAAGGCAAACCTATACTGAATATCAGATTGAATGCTTAAAAAGAAAATAAAATAATTGATATTTTTATTGTAATAGGTCATTTGGGTGAAAAATAAGAACATATTTTGGCGATGGAAATAAATGGGGAGTATGTATAAAATATGTTGAAGAGAATACTCCTTTAGGAACAGCTGGAGCATTTTATTATCTGGAAAGAGGATATTAAAGATAACTGCCTATTTCTGTTTGGTGATTTAATATGTGATATTTATGTGGACAGATTTTTAGAATTTCATAATTCTAAAAATCTATAGTGTCCTTACTTGTTCATCCTAATTCTCATCCATTCGATAGCGATGTTGTGAGACTTGATTGTGAACAGAAAGTTACCGATATACTTAAAAAGAATATAATTAGATGATGAGATATATGGGAATTTGGTCAACGCGGGAGTCTACATAATAGATATACTGGAACAGGTAAAAACCGAATAAAACTGACTTTGAGTCTGACATCATATTTCCACTTATACAGGAGAATGATGAGGGTTTTGGATATACTTTCCACTGAATATGTAAAAGATGTAGGAACTCCAGATAGATTGGCTCTTGCTGAGAAAAGATATAGAAAGAGGAATAGTGTCAAAGAAAAACCTGATTAACAAGCAAAAATGTGTGTTTCTTGACAGGATGGTACAATAAATAAAATATGTTGGATTGGTTAGCAGTCTTGATCAATTAGAACTTGAAGAAAATGCAGGGGAGGCTTTTGGGCAAGCTTAATAAGTCAGAATACTTTGCCATGATGTTAGTAACCAACCAGCCTGTTGTAGCGCGGAATGTGTACTATAGATGAGGTAAAAAGATTAACAATAAGCTGGAATTGTTACTTGGAGATAAGGGAACATATTTAGATGCCATTACTTTTTGTCCACACCATCCGGATAAAGGGTATGAAGGTGAAAATGAGTTTTATAAAACTGATTGTGAATGCAGAAAGCCTCAAGACGGGAATGATTAAAGAACTAGCTAAACTATATAACGGATTTAGAGCATTCTTGGATTGTTGAGATACAACGGTTGATATAATGACTGGAAAAATGCAGGATTGCATACTATTCTTTGTAAAGACTGGAATGGCTGGACAAGATGAGAAATATGATATCTTGGCAGATTATGAGTTGATAATTTGCTAGAGGCGGTTGATATAATACTAAGTACGGAGGGTTAGAGATGAAAGATTATACTGAACAGATTACTATATATAGAACTTGAAATAGAAGTATTAAAAGCTGGATTATAATATTATAAATGATGTTATAAATTTGTTAGAGGAAAACAAGACTAAATGGCAACTGCGTAGTATATCTGTGGTAACGGTGGTGAATGCTGCAACCGCATCTCATTTTTGCGGGAGATTTTAATAAGGGTGTTAGCCTATATAAAGATATCAAATATAATTTTGTATGCTTAAGTGACAACATGTCTAGTATGCTCGCTATTGCAAATGATATTGGCTATGACCAAATTTTTGAACACCCTTTGCAGGGAAGAATAAAAAAGGGTGATATCTTGATAGCTATTTCAGGAAGTGGAAACAGTACAAATGTTATAAATGCAGCGATGTATGCAAAAATGTGGGAATAAAGTCGTTGGTTTAACAGGATATTCAGGGAGGTAAATTAAAGGATTATCTGATTACATGCCAGATCATAGAATTGACAATATGCAAATCACAGAAGATGTGCATATTATTTTCAATCACCTTATGATGTATATATTGGCTTATGGAGAATGTTGATGAGTGTAGAACAAATAATGATTAGTGTTTTGATGCCGGTGTTTAATGGAGATAAGTATTTAGCTGAAGCAATAGATAGTATATTAAATCAGTCATTTTGTGATTTTGAGTTGCTTATGATACTGCTGGAACATGGATCAAATGAGGAAAGCAGGAGGATTATAGCTGGATATACAGGATGACAGAATTAGAGTAATAGAGAATCACGAGAGATTGGGGTTACCCTTTCTTTGAATAAAGGAATTGATCTTGCAAGGGGAAATATATTGCAAGGATGGATTCAGATGACGTGTCAACCCAAAATAGATTAAAACTCAATATGAATTTCTTGAAAAACATCCAGAAATCAGCCTTTGTGGTTCAAGTATCAGAATTAATGGGAAAGGCAGAGAAAATGCCAGTTTTTGAATCTAAGGAGGCTATAAGATTTGGATTGTATTTTGAAATACTTTTAATCATCCAACCGTAATGTGGCGTAAAGATGATTTTGTTAAATTAAACTTATATTACAAAAATATACCTCAATCTGAAGATTATGAACTTTGGACTAGAGTAGTTGGTTCCTAGTTGCTGTTAACCTTAATTCAGTTTTGTTACATTATAGAGTACATAATAGAAATAAATCAGCATTGGGTATTGATGAACCGTGTAGATTGGATGAGGAGGTTAGAAAAGGCCTATTGGAGTGATAATGGATTAGACTATGACCATTGTGGTATGCAGGATTGTGACGATACATTTGCACGATATAGAAGCGAACATATTGAGTTATATAGAATTAAGTGTGGCAATTAATTCTAAAAGAGTTTAAAAGGAAAACAGAGAATTATTCAGAGATATGTTTTCGAACTATTTGCTGATTAGAGAATATAATGTTAAGCAAATAATAGATGTAATAAAAGAATATAGGGTTGGATGTTTTTAATAAGATATCGGATTATTTATATTTGGCATACAGAGTTGTAAGACATAAATGTAAAAAGATAGTGAAATGTGTGACATTTTTGCTTAAGGCTTAGTTGAATTTATTCTAGAATTTAGGTTAGAAATGACACATTGATTCTTTTGTTATAATCTTATAATTATTTATTCTTCTGATAGTTATAAGAATATAGTCAAATTATTTGATATAGGTGATATTATGATGAAAAAGATGAAGGTACTGTGGTTATGTAATTCTATAATTCCACAAGTATCAGTCAGGTTAGCATTAGTAACGGAACCGGTGGAGGATGGCTTTAACCAATTATCGGATATATTTGATAAAAATAGACGACATAGAACTTTGTGTAGTTTGGCACTTTTTCTGCAGAGAGATGAACTTAGTTCATATTACTTTTGGGAATAAAAGTGAATTTTATGGATTCCCAAAGAAGATTCGTGAACCTTGGAGATATGATGATTCCGTAGAAGAAGTTTTTGCTAGGATATTAGCTGAATTTAAGCCTGATTTGGTACATATCTTCGGCACTGAATTTCCCTCATACGCTTTCAATGGTAAGGGTATTTAATAATCCTGATAAAACCATAATCCATGTGCAGGGGATAATATCTGCAATAGCAAAACACTATACTGCATTTTGCCAGAAAAAGTGGTTAAAAGATATAGCTTTTAGAGACTTTATAAAAGGGATAATATAGAGGAGCAAAAACATAAATTTACACTTCGTGGTGAATATGAGATAGAAGCAATAAAGAAAGTAGGGATGATGTATTTCACAGGACAGAGTGGGATGAAGCTGTTATAAAAGAGATAAATCCTACGGTTTGTTTGCACTATGCACAAGAAATGATGAGGGAAGCCTTTACTTGGGAACTTGAGCTATGAGAACTGTGAAAAATATAGCATATTTATAAGCCAAGGAAACTATCCGCTCAAAGGACTTCATATAATGCTTGAAGCCTTAAGGACTGTGAGAGGCTGTATAGTGGAGTAAAATTATATATGCAGGTGACGATATATTAACTGTGGGTTCATTTAAAAGATAAAAATAAAGGGAAAGCTATTACAGTAAGTATATTAGAAGACTGATAATAGATTGGGACCTTACTGGAAAATGTTGAATTTACAGGTCCACTTAGTGAAGAGAAGATGAAGCAAAGATATCTGAAAAGTAATGTATTTGTATCAGCTTCAGCATTGAGAACTCCTCTAACTCGGTAGCAGAAGCTATGCTTCTAGGAGTCCCAATTATATCGTCATTTGTAGGTGGTTGCTCGAGTGTTGTGAAGCATAGATTTAACGGGTTGCTGTATCAAGCAGATGCACCTTTATATACTAGTGACTATATTTATGTAAAATTTTTGAAAAACACAATACTAGCTGAATATATTAGTGGCAATGAAATTTATGAATCAAAAACTATATAGAAGAGACTATAGTTAAAGATATAGTGAATACATGCAGAAATACTGATACATTTAATAATTAAACAATTAAATAATTGTGGTGGTATAAAGATGATAGTAATTGGATTAGTTGGTGGAGTTGGGAACCAAATGTTTTATCTATGCCTTATATGAGGCACTGAAGGCAAAGGGAAAAAGTGTATTTTGATCTTTCATTTTTAATGAGAGTGATAATAGGAAGCATAGGATTGATAATTTTATTGACTTGAATTGCCTGAAATCGACAGGGAAACGGTTGTAAGGCTAAGGGACTGTAGTAGAAATATATTTTCAAGAGTTAGAAGAGAAATCATTGGTACAGTAAAGCTAAAATATATCAGGACAAAGAGATAGAGTATCAGCCTGAGGTTTTTGAACTTGATGATTATTATCTCCAAGGATTTTGCAGGGAACATATTTTTATGATATAAAAAGATAAAAATTAGATCTCAAGTATATCATAAAAAGATTTAATGAATGACTATCAGAGAAAGATACTGAAGAAATTGAGAAATAGTAATTCTGTAGGGATACATTTACGACGAGGCAATTATTTTGATTTTTCCGGAATTATTTGGAGGAATTTGTACTGAGAAAATATTATGAAGAAGCAATTAATAGGTTTCAAGGATATGAATTGCAGATTTTATATATTTTCAAATGATTATGAATATGCAAAAGGCAAAATACAGTGGTGATGAGTTTACAGTCGTTAGCCCTGTTGATACTTTTTCCAGAATCCAAGATGGATTTATTATTGATGAGTAAATGCAAGCACAATATAATTGCTAATAGCTCAGTTTAGCTGGTGGGCGATATCTAAATAATAATCCTGATAAGATTGTTATTGCACTCTGATAAATGGCTAAATAAGCCGATAAAAAGATGTTCAATGCAGTGAATGGATAAGAGTTGAAGGGTAGAATACAGCACTCTATCCAATAAGACTGATGTAATTATAGGAGAGAATATGAAGAAAAGCACTTATTACAGGAGTTACAGGGCAGGATGGCTCTTATTTGGCTGGAGTTTTTATTAGAAAAAGATTATGAGGTTCAGTGGGATTGTGAGAAGAGCCTCTACTGAGAAGAAAGAAAGAATAGACCATCTTGAGGGCAATTCTAATTTTCATTTACACTATGGAGACTTAACTGATTCTTTGAGTTTGAGTTAAAAATCATTTCTAAGGTTGAACCTGATGAAATATATAACCTTGCGGCACAGAGTTATCGTGAAGTGCTTTGAGTACACAGCAGATACCACGGAACAGGAGAGTTATAAGACTGCTTGAAGCCATAAGAATCTGTGGACTCTGAAAAGAAGTGTAGATTCTATCAGGCATCAACATCAGAACCATTTGGTAAGGTGCAGGAGATACGACAAAGTGAGACCACGCCTTTTTATCCTTATTCTCCTTATGCGGCTGCAAAGCAGTATGCCTACTGGGTAGGAATTATAGAGAAGGCTGTATGTTTAGCTACCAATGGTATACTTTTTAACCATGAGTCTGGAAAAGAAGAGGTGAGACCTTTGTCACCAGAAAGATTACTTGGCAGCAGCAAAGATTGCAGCAGGGTACAGGATAAACTGTATCTGGGTAATCTTGATGCGCTTAGAGACTGGGGCTATGCAAAGGATTATGTTGAGTGTATGTGGCTTATGCTACAGCAGAATGAGCCTGACGACTGTGTGGTGGCAACCGGAGAGCAGTATTTCTGTAAGGGATTTTTGTACCAGAGCACTTAAGAGGCAGGTATTGAACTTAGATGGGAAGGTGCGGAGGAGAGGAGAAGGGTATTGATGCTAAAACAGGTAAGATAGTTGTAGAAGTTTCTCTGAATTTTCAGGCTCACAGATGTAGTGACTCTTAGGAAATCCTGCCAAGACTAAAGAAAAGTTGGGCTGAATCCTAGGAAAAACGAGTTTTGATGAGCTTGTAAATATTATGGTAGATAGTGACATTAAACTGGTTGAAAAGATGAAATAAGTTATTATCAAAAGGAGATATTATGGTAGTTGAGAAGACTAATCTAAAGGTGTATTGCTTATTAAGCCTGATGTTTTGAGGATTTTAGAGGAAATTATACTGAGGTGTAAATGAAAACTATATGCCGAAATGGGTATAAATAGATAAGTTTATTCAGGATGATTTATCTACTACATACAAGGGTGCGCTTAGAGGCATGAGTGGAGATCCTAAGACAGCAAAGCTGGTTCAGTGTGCTTATGGTAGGATTTATCAGGTTGTACTCTAACAATGATACTCAGACGAATACGGAAAGTGGCATCTCACACTTACTTTGGAGAACAGACATCAGGTGTACATTCCTCCAACAAGTTTGGCAATGGATTTTTATGTACTTAGTGATGTTGCAGTTTATAATTATAAACAGACAACTGTATACGGAGATGCAAAACAGTTTACTGTTATGGAATGATCCTGAGTTTGGCATAGTGTGGCCTGATAATAACCCAATATTATCTGCAAGGATAGATAGGTGAGCCAATTCTGTATTGTTTGAAAAGAGTTCGAAAGTTGTATGAAATTGATAAACTTAAAAAGAGTAATTGTATAGAGTAAATAAAAACAGGGTTATAAGGATAATATAAATAAATATTTTACAAATAGAATTTTGTATTGATTTTACATATTAGAAGAGAGGAGCTCTAATGATAACTGATATCAAGTAGCTTTGAGAGAAAAGTTCAGGAAATTAAATACAAAATGTCTTGAGCTATGTGTAAAAGCTGGACAGGGAATATGTAACGAGTGCATTTTCTGCTGCTGAGATAGTGGTTTTCTTTATTATTCAATAATGAATTATAAAGTTGAAGATCCTAAATGGGATGAAAGAGATAGATTCGTTATGAGCAAGAACCATGGTAGTGTAATAACGTATCCGATTTTACAGGATATTGGCTTCATAGATAAAGACAATGAAATTGTGCTTATGGGAGATGGTTCGGTATTTGGAGCACATTCGAAAGACTCTGTTCCTGGTGTTGAATTTTCGGGGGGTTCTTTAGGAATAGGTTTGGGAGTAGCTTGTGGAATGGCGTATGCCGGCAAAATGAAAAAATCTCAAAGTAGATATTTTACAATAGTGGGAGATGGGGAGTGCTACGAAGGCTCAATTTGGGAAAGTCTTATGTTTGCAGGTCATAACCAATTGAACAATCTTGTGATGTTTGTTGATAGGAATCAAATGACAGTTACTGACTATACTGAGCATATGCTGCGTTAGAGCCACTTAGAGATAAAAATATCTGCATTTGGGTTTGAAACTTGGGAGATTGATGGACATAATGTTAAAGAAATTATAGAATCTGTGAATAAAAACAGGAAAGACTAATCAAGCCTAATTGTATTATATGTAATACAACAAAAGGCAATGGAATATCCTGTATGAGTAATAAGATGTTCAAACATGGAGTTGCACCAAGTGGTACTGAAGCCGAGAAAGCGTTTGATGAAATAAGGGAGAAATGGATAATGGGATATAATGGAGCAGAAATATTTTAGACAGTGTTATAAAGAAAGTTGAATCTGGTGAGGATATTGTTATTGTTTCTTGTGATTTAGGAGCGCCAATTTTTGACGATTTTGAAATCAAATATCCTGAAAGATTTATAAGTGTCGGGATTGCCGAACAAAATTTCGATAACTGTAGCTGGAGGAATAGCGTTAGAGAGTAAAAAGGATAGCATATGGTGCGAATCCATTTGTTGTTACTTAGAGCATTTGATCAAATTCGTAATTTAATCTCAATGATGAAAATTCCACTTTGTATAGTTGGAGTTGGAACAGGTCTTAGCATTGCAGAATATGGAGCCACTCAATTATATTACAGAAGATTTGGCTCTTATAAGGATGTGTCCTAATATAGATGCGTACAGTGTTTCTGATGCGTTGATGGCAAGGTGGTTGGGAGAAAACTTTACTGATTTTGAAAGACCTTGTTATATAAGATTTGATAAACCAACTACTGAGGATTATATTATTGAAAATGATGATAACGATATAAATCGGGATTTAGACTTATAAAAAGATAATCAAATATCAGATAGGTTTTCAATTATCTCGACTGGCAATATAGGTTATGAAGTATTGAAGTTTATAAAAAGAATGATGATAAGTTATGATTTTATTGGATATTTATAGATTTCATACGCTGAAGATGAGTTGATTGAAATATTGCAGAAATATGATGAGATAGTCGTAATCGATGAAAGTAATATTGAAAAACTCTTTATATACATTGACACTGAGGGATTTGAATAAACAGGGCATATTTAAGAAGATTAAAAATTATGCACTTGATTTTTCAAAAAGGCTTCCCTAAAGTATATGGAAGTAGAAACTATCTGCTGAAAAACAATGGTTTAGATTTTTGGAAGGAATTATTTTTAGTATGAATAATGAGCTTAAAGAACTTAGAAAGCTTTTGCCTTGAAGCATCATATTTTGGAAAAGATGGAAATTTGCAGAGCACTTTTTTCGTCTTTAGAAATCTTATACATGTTGTATAATAGAATTTTTGATTTGGAAAAGATTAAACGAAAAAGATGAAAACAGGGATATATTCATTATGAGCAAGGGGCAGTCTAATCTCGGCTTTATGGCAACTTTTGGCTCAAATTGACATTCTTTCTAAGGAAGAGCTAAATAGCTTTTGTAAGGTGCACTCAAGAATAAGTATGCAGGTTGATTTTACTAAGTTTGATACTGTTGTGGAGAACTCTGCAGGTTCATTGGGAGCATGGGTTTCCTATGGCTGTTGGAGTAGCGATGGCTAAAAAGATAGCAAATGGTAGAGTATACTGTTTGGCAGGAGACGGTGAGATGAACGAGGGGACTATGTGGAAGCCTGTAACCATGGCAGCGAGTGAAAAAGCTTGACAATCTCTGCTTAATGATTATGATAATAAATCTATAAAAAGATATCATAAACCTAGATGGTTTCAGGGATAAACTTGAGGCATTTGGACTTTATGGTATATAAAGTTACGGACACGATGAAGCAGAATTGGAAAGAGTGTTTCGTGAATCTGTTAATATGTCAAGCAAGCCTGTGGCTGTTATTGCTGAAACACATAGAGGATATGGCAGCGCTACTCTGATGGATGAAAAGAGTGGTTTCATAAAGCACCCACTGAAGACGAACTGAAAATGCTTGTAGAGGAGGTAGAGAAATTTGCGTAAAGCTATGATAGAATCTGTAGCTGATTTTATAAGAAAAGATGATAATTCTGCACTCTTACTTGTAGATGTTGGAGTTTGGGCGTTTAGGGATATATTGAAAAGATTTCCCTGAAAGAGTAAAGAACATTGGTATATTTGAAGATGGGATGGTTAGTGTAGCAGCAGGCTTATCTCTGCAAGGAATTGTGTCACTATATACGGCATTACACCTTTTATAGTAGAAAGAGCTTTAGAGCAGATTAAACTGATTTTATTTATCAGGGATAGCGGCAACCTTATAACAACCGGCGCAGCTACGATTTTTCGACACTTGGTTATTCTCATTTTGTGCGGAGGACATAAGAGTGTTAAAGGCTCTAACTGAGCTGGAGATAGTCACACCAGGAAGTGGAAGTGAATTTAAGAAAATATTTGATGAAACAAAGGATAATGGTAAGCTGACATATTTCAGGCTTTACAGACCATCCAAATATCACATGAAGTGGATGTAGAATTTGGTAAGGCCAATATCATTAAAAAGAGGAAAATGGCTACAATTGTAGTGTTTGCTGAAATGTTGGATGCAGTTATTGAAGCAACAAGAGACTTGATGTGAATGTTGTATACTACACAACTGTTAATCCGTTTGATGCAGATGCGCTTAGAAGTGTAGAAAATACAGGTAAAAATAGCATTAGTAGAACCTTTTGACGAGGGCAAAGAGATGATTGATGATGTGTTTTGCACTCAAAGGGGAATCACTTGTTATTGAGTCCATAGGAGTTCCAAGAAAAGTTCTGAGAGACTCATGGAACAAAAAGAAAAAGATGAACTATATGGATTGACGGCTAAGGAAATACGTAATAAGTTGACGCAGTTTTGTAATGCGTAGAATGTGAGAATATATGAGAATACTAGATTGTACACTTAGAGATGGTGGATATGTCAATAACTGGAATTTTTCAAGACAAACTCTTTGGATAATATAGTTATAGGATGTGATAAGTTAGGTATAGATACTGTTGAAGTAGGAATACTTGGTAAAAAGATTCTAAAGAAGGGTTTTTCAACTAAATTTAATAATATAGATGAGATCTCAAGCTTCCTCCTCACTAGAGGAGATCTTGGTATAGCAGCGATGGGAACAATAAATGAATTTAGAGGGCTTTGAACTACCAACGGCTCACGATTCACAGATAAATTCTCTCAGAGTTGCATATTTTAAGGAGGATTGGCAGGAAACAGTAAAGTACGCTGAATATGTAAAAAGAAAGAGGATATAAGGTGTTTCTTCAAGCAATGGCAACTTTTTATGTACACATAGTGCAGAATTAAAGGAAATGCTAAAAGGTGTAAATGAAGTAATGCTGTATGCTAAGATGGTAGATAGCTTTGGAGTTATGTACCCGGATGACGTAGAAATAATGCATAACAGCATCAGAGAGAAACTTAGATAACAAGATTAAGTTTGGTTTTCATGTCTCATAACATTCAAATGGCATTTTCTAATGTAATAAAATTTATGGAAATAGCAGATGAGATGATAGTTATATAGATGCTTCTTTGATGGAATGGGTAGAGGGCAGAAATGTAACTATGGAGTTATTGCTTGGTTACTTAAATAAAAGAAGAATAGTACATTATGACATTGAATATTTGGCAGAGCTGATAGAAGACAATATGATACCTGAATATGAAAAAGAACTATTGGGGATATTCAATGTCTTACTATTATGCTTCATATTATGCTGCAAAATGCCGTATATGTATGGTATATTGAAAGCAAAGGAACAAAGGATGAAATCGATAAGAAAGATATTGTCAAAATTCCGATGGAATATAGGCATACTTCAATAAGCACAAATAGTAGATGAAATTATAGTTAACCTATAGAAACATGATGTTTGGACATTTAAGGTGGTTTGAATGAAAATATTACTTTTATCCGAGTGAGTTCTGGACAGAGGCTTTGGCCTCTGTCAAATGATTATTGCTCTAAGCAATATATAAAGGTGCTTTCAGGAGACGATGAAGGCAATCAATGCTTCAGAGGGTGTTTTCACAGCGCTTAAATCTGTAGGAAAGTCGGAAGATGCTGTTATAATTGCTAGTGAAGCACAGAAGGATATTATCTATAGTCAGCTTTGGCAGTGAAACGAAGATTGCATTTGAGCCTTCAAGAAAGGACACATTTCAGCTATATTACTTGGATGTTCCTGGCTATGAACAGGGTTCAAATGAAGATGAAATAGTTGTAGTAATGCCTGTAGATCCGTATGTTGAAAGAGATTATTTCGAGAACTTTGAATTACTTGCTAAAAGCTGACCGAAAGTGGGGTGATATATGTTTAATGGGCTATACCTAGCTATCCTTCTGAAAAATACGGCTATATCATTCCGGGTGAAAAGAAGGATGGTTATTTTGAGATTAAAGGGTTCAAAGAAAAGCCACATTTAGAAGAAGCAGAACAGCTTCTGAAGCAGAATGCTCTATGGAATTGTGTGAGTGTTTGTTTAAGCTAGGATTGATGAAAAATATTGTTTAAAAATATGATTTGTCATACTCTATAATCAAAGAAAATTATGAGAAATTACCAACGATTAGCTTTGACTATGAAGTGCTTGGAGTGGAAATAAAATTGCTGTTGAGTAGTAGGAACATGGAAAGATATAGGAACCTGGAATACCCTTTTACTGAAGAAATGGATGTAGATAGTATTGGTGATGTTTATATTGACGATACATCTAGTTCAACGTTGTGGTAAACACTCTGGACATTCCACTTATTGTAATGGGAGCAGATAATCTAATAGTATCTGCTACTTATGATGGCATACTAGTAGCGGATAAGGACAGAAGTCGCATTTAGAAAGATAGCTTGGGCAAGATCAAAAATCTCTCCGAGATATGAGGAGAGGCGTTGGGGCATCACTAAAAACTATAGATAGGTCTGGAAGAAAGCGGAATAGGAGCATGCACTAACAAAGTACAGGTGGCTTCCGGAAAAATATACTTCATACCATAGACATACTGAGATAAGTTGAAATCATAACAACTCTTTCAGGAGAAGGTTTACTTGTGATGAAGACTGCATTACGAAACTCTACCCTGAATAATAGTTACAATAAAAAGCAGGTAGTCTTTATGCAATAAAAGGAAACACGGATTTGGTTTATATTGAGGTTCTTTTGGGAAATTTAGAAAGAGACGATATTGAAAGAATCTTTTATGATTGGGATGATATCATGGAGAATTATTTTAATACAAATAATAGATTATTATAAATAGCCTGAATGGAGTAGATATGCTATCAGTATTAAAGAAATTTAATAAGTTATTAAATGCTACAGATGCCGCTTGGCAATATTGGCATAATAACTGTAATAGGTGCTTTTTAGAGGTAATAGGGTATCGCTTTATGTTACCTCTAATTACTGCTATTATGCAGCCGGATATAATCAATACAACAAATACATTGCTTTATGTATGCAATATATTGATCCGCATCTCATAGAACATTTGTAATTGTTTTGTATAATAGCGGTGATCTTTTGTATTCATTTTCAAAGATTTATTTTTGATTATGCAATACCATATTCAGGCGAGATTTGTTTATAATAATCAATTTGTCATGCAGCAGCGTATGTTAAATGGCTTTATTAACCGCCCCTATGAATTTTTCCTGAGTGCTGAATCAGAGAAACTTTAGAGTTATACTAATCAGATGTAACTAATGCATACTCATTATTAACGAACATATTGGGAATGTTTACAGAAGCTATAGTTTCACATAGCCATTTTCGGTAACTATCTTTGGTGATAGACCGCAATGACAATATTTGTAATAGTAGGATGCTTTTTGGTTGTTTTTGTCATATCCAAATTAGTAAAGCCGATATTATCGAAGAAAGGCGTAGAAAGACAGACAACATGGCGCACTTACATATAAAATGGCTTTACAGAGTATAACAGGTATAAAAGAAATTAAGGTGGTGGAAAAGAAGACTTTTGAAGAGAAAATTTTTGCCATCAGTGGTAAAAATACATAAGTGCGGAAAAATGAGTACGGTTTTTCCAATATACCGAGACTTATGATTGAAATGGTGTCTATTTGTTCCACGCTGGCATTTATTGCTTTTTATGATATATAAAGGTACAAAGAGATAGAAACGTTGATTCCAACATTGGGTGCTTTTTGCAATGGCTGCAATGAAATTACTGCCTAGTGCCAATAGGGATTGTGGCAGCCTTTAAACCAAGTTGCATGAAACCATCTCAGATAAGCTAATTGATGACATAGAGCTTTTTGAAGGGGATGATATTAAGTATAATGAGCTTAGAAAGCAGAAAAGTAAACAAAGAAAAAGGTAAGGGTTGACTTTTAATGACAAAATTGAACTGAAAGGTATATCCTACAGCTATCAGAATTCTGATAAGTTAGTACTTGATGATGCGGATGATTATTCTCATAGGAAAATCAATAGGAATAGTCGGAGCATCCGGGTGCAGGAAAAACTACCTGTAGATGTTCTTCTAGGCGTATTGCTTCCGATAAAAAGGCGAAATCCTTGCAGATAATGTTAATGTAATGGTGACATTACTCAGAATGGTTATCTCATATTGGTTATATTCCGCAAAAGTATGATGGATGAGCATAAAAAGTAAATGTTGCATCTGGTGTAGAAGAACAGGATGAAGAACGGGTATGGAGGCTCTAAGAGAAGCTCAACTGGAGACTTTTGTTAAGGCTAAAAGATGGTATTCATACCAGATTGGTGAAAGAGGAATGAGACCGTCGGTGGACAGAAATAAAGAATCGGTATAGCGAGGGCACTATACTCTAATCCTGAATTGTTGATTTTTGATGAGGCTACTTCAGCCTTTGGATAATGAAAACCGAAGCCGCAGTTATGTCATCTATCAATAACCCACATGGTAAGAAAACAATGGTAATTATTGCTCACAGATTGCAGACAATAAAAAGAGTGTGATTTGGTCATAGAGTTGGAAAATGGAAAGATTAGAAGAGAAAGATAAAAAGGTAAATCAGAATGAGCATTGTATCAATTGAGTATTTATTTTTATAGCAGCACTTTTTATAGTATACTGGAATATACCTGCTAAATTTCAGTGGATACTTTTGCTGGCTGCGAGTATTGTGTTTTATGTCTAAAATGCACCGTATATACCTTCATCTACATAGGAATATCAGTATCTATGGTGTATTTGTCTACCGTATATTTTGGATAAGGGTTTGAAACATAAAAAGATACTTGTGCTAACACTCGTTTCAATAATTGAATATTTGTAGTTCTTAAATATACAAATATGTTCGCAGGAACTTTGTACTTGATACTTTAAGTAAAATATACAACTGTACATTGCTGCTCCTCTTGCCATAAGTTATTATACTCTTCATAGCTGGTTGCATATACACTTGACTGCTACTGGGAGTAGAAAAGGCAGAAAAGAATATATTTGAAGTTTTGTTGTATACTATATACTTCTCAGATGGTATCAGGTCCGATATCAAGATACAGTAATCTTTGGGAAGGTACTGTTTGAAGAACATAGATTTGATTATGATAGGGTTGTTACCGGGCTTAAAAGAATAGCTTTGGGGAATAGCATTATTTGTTGCCGGAAAATTAAAAATTATTTGTAGATGCTATTTTCGATGATTCAACAGCGTTTACGGGTATTTGGATATGGTTTTGGAATAGTATTTTTGTATTAGAATTATATGCTGATTTTTCGGGCTGTATGGATATAGTTATAGGAGTATCCAAGTGTATAGGTATAGAGTTGGAAGAAAATTTTAATTCGCTGATGTTATCTAGAAGGGTGCAAGAATTTTGGCAGAGATGGCATATAACTTTAGGAGGATTTCTAAGAGATTATCTTATGAATCCGCTACTTAAATCGAAAGAGTTCATAGAATTAGGGAAAATTTACAGTATTTGGGAAAAATACGGGAAGAAAGTACCTGCTTATTTTGCTATGCTTATAGTGTGGTTAGTAATGGGAGTATGCAGATGAAGTGGATGGAAATATGTAGCTGGCCTAGGGCTTTGGTTTTGGATAGTAATTGTATTGGAACAGGTATTTTCTCCAATCACAAATATATTAAGGAAAAATAGGGTGTACAATGATTTTTGCATAATTCGAACTTTTTGCTAGTCTGCATAGGAAATACATTTTTCAGAGCAGATTCATACAAATCAGCAATTAGATAGTTTAAAATGGGTCTTATGAAACTAAAGATTGGCAAATAAACTGAATTACTATGGGTATAAGAGGGTTGGCAGAGGATCGCTTGGTTATGTATTTGGGATATCGCTCTTTATACTTTTTGATGATTCTTATGATTTTATTTGAAGTTCTAAAATATAAAGGCTTAGATCCTTATAGATTAGTAAGTAGACAAAAATTGCATTATTAGATGGGGAATATATTGATAATTACCTTGCTATTGTTTGCAATATATTTGGCTCACAAGCAGATTTTATATATGCTGGGTTTAGAGTAATGATGAAAAACTTATAATCAAAATAATAGTATTATTTATACCAGTATTTTTGGTGGCTGGATGGTAATCATTGTAGATCCATATTTTCACTATCATAAGCCAATTAAAGGAATCAGTTACACACTTGATGATGCTAGAAGCCAGAACTATGGAATTATAGAACACTTTGTCTATGACACAATTATAATAGGTACTTTCAGTTGATGAAAAACACCAAATCGAGTGAGGTAAAATGCGGTTTTGTGTAAATTCAATCAAAGTCCCATATTCAGGAGGATATTTTTGCTGAAATCGCAAGTGGTCTAAGGCAATCATAGATCTGGTCATAATCCAGTAATGATAATTATGTCATTGGGTACGATTTTCTAGTTGCAGGTAAAGATTACTGGGGAAATGAAAATTTGTATATCCATATTATTTGTATGATGACAATATTTTTAATGATTGAGCAGTATTTATTTAGTGAGAGAATATGGAACTTAACGATAAGTAACATTATATCAACAGTAAGGAGTACCTGCCACAAGTTTCGATGCTTATAATAACTGGCTAGAAACAAGTGTTTTTGGGAAAGAATCAATGCTTAAAATGTATAAAAGACCACTAATTACTAAAGAGGAGAAATTGACAGAGAATGAGGAGATAAAGTCTCAGGGAGAATGTATCATATAATATTCTCAAGTTGGCTAAGGAACACAAAAATACCAAGTTTTATTTGTATTTTCCACCATATAGCGTTATATATTGGGATGAGGTGAGTAGAAAAGGAGAATTTAGGAAAACTTTAGATGTTATGAAAATTGTGATAGAAGAACTCGTGAATGTTGAGAATATTAGATTATTTTTATTTTTACAAGCGATACAGATATAACATCTAACCTCGATAACTATAGGGATTCAATCCATTATAATGAAAATATTAACTCATATAACTAAAAAGTTTATGAGCAAGAGATAATCTATTTACTAGAGATAACTATATGGAATATCTCAACAAGACAAAGGAATATTGCAAAAATTATGATTATGACAAGCTATTTAGATAAATTTATTTTATTACAACGGAAGGACTTTTATACTAATGGTATTTACAACATTAAGATTCATTGTTTTTATGATGGTAGTATTCACTCTATATTACATCATCCCTAAGAAAAAGCAATGGGTATTACTTTTGATTGCAAGTTACATTTTTACTTTTGATCGTCACTTATCTTTCCTTGGTCTTATTTGCAATTACTGTAGTAATATATGTATTTGCAGTGACAGTAGATAAAAAGCTATGAGGAGAGAGATGAGTACTTAGGTAGAATGAAGCATTTTTCAAGGGAAGAGAGAAAAGTATAGGAAAAGTGTTTCAGATAAGCTTAAACCATTATTTGTTATTCTGCTATTTTTATTGATACTTACGCTATGTATATTTAAGTATGCTGATTTTATATTCAACAATGTGATTGATGTAAGTGCATTTCTTAGACAATACTACTGTTAAGCAGAAAGTAAACTTTAATATTATAATGCCATTAGGTATACTGTTTTATATGTTTCAGAGCTTCTTGGATATTGCATTGATGTATATACTGAAGCTGCAAAAGCAGAAAGAAACTTTTTAAGCATGCACTCTTTTGTAGCATTTTTCCAACCCTTTTTACAAGGGGACAATTGAAAGATATGAACATTTGTCATCTCAATTATTTAGCGGAGTTACATTTTTCATATCAAAATGCAAAAATATGGTATTCAGAGGGCAGCTTTGGGGATTTTTAAGAAGCTTGTTATCGCTAATCAGATATCTGTAATTACCGATGATATATGGGCTAATTACAGTAACTATAATGGCTTGGTTTTTGGATATTTATGTTAGTTCTATATGCAATATGGATATATGCAGATTTCTCGACTATGTTGATATTGCTTTTAGGATGCCCTAAAAATGCTTGGTATAGAACTCTGTCGAGAATTTTTAATGCACCTTATTTCTCAAAGAGTATTGTACATACTGGAGAAGATGGCAACTTAGGTGCCTGGGTTTAAGAACTATGTTTTTATCCCTATTACGATTAAATTTTAGAGAACTTCAGGAAAAGTATAGAAAGAAAAATAAATATTTATCGAATTTAGTTCCCAAACATGATAGCACTATCTGTAGTTTGGATATTAATAGGAATTTGATGGTCAGATTGGGCATTTGTTTTGTATGGCGTATACTATGAGGAATTATAATTTTCAGTACTGCAATGGCGCCACTATATGAGCGGTTTAATTGTGCCTTTCCTAAGCTTGTAGAGTCCAAACCCTATAATGGTTTTAGAATCGGTTAGAACTTTCGCTGGTTACAATGAGTTATTTATTATTTAAGTCCGCAAGCTAGGTATTTTTTCAATACTGAGGCAAATGAGTGCAAGTAGTGGTACAGGCGAACTAATTAATTTTATTGCTATAAACTTAAAGGTTATGTTGGAAATAGGAGTAGGAGTCACTTTTTGTTCTTGATTTCGATATATACCAGTATACAAAAATGAAGGAAAGAACATAATTGACAAAGTAGATGAGTTGAAAAAGCCTGTTAGATGGTTTGTTTATGTTTCAATTATCCTTCTAACACTATATTTGAGTATATGGCAAAACTCATCATTGAATCAATTTGCTTATTTTAGATTTTAAGAGTATCATGATGAAGGATTTTTATATTAAGTTAATGAAACTTGCAGTTATATCGGCAGCTATATTTATACTTATTTTTCTGGTGTTTTCTTGGGGAATTAGAGGTATTTATAATAACAGCCATCAGAAAGGCTTTGTTTACCAGTATCGTGCCCTACAAAGGGCAGATACCAGTAAACCTAAAATACTGGTACTTGGTGGCTCTTATATGACATTTGCAATTGATAGCAAGTATTTAGCTGAGCTAACTGGAATGCCTGTTTATACACTAGAATACATAGTGGATGGGAAATGAGCTATGTATTTGAAACTGCAAAGGATTTTATAAATAAGGATGACATCGTTATCTTCCGTATTCAGATTATACTCCGGGGAATATGGAATGGGACTTATTTATATGACTTTAGACGGTGAAATGATGATGTTTTGGAGCTTTTTAGAGCACATCCATTAGAAGTCTTGAAGTCAGCAGGCAGCGAAATATATGATAAAACTTTGGGGAGTGCTGTTCATTTTAAGTGGAGGGAAAGAAAACAGAAGGAGTTTACTATGCAAGCTCATTTGATAAAAGAGACTGGTAATTTAATTTATAAAAGAAAAGCACTGACAATAGAACTAGATCATAAAGCATCGACAAATTATAATATTGAGGACATTTCAAATAACGTTTTTGATGATATTAATGACTTTTAATAAGTATTGTAAAGATAAAGGTGCAGATTCATACCTCACTGCTCCTGTGGTAAAGAACAGTGTATTGAATACTGGGAGCAAAGCTTCAGCAACATATCAGAGTGAACTTGCGAGGAGATTTGATGCACCAATTATCTCAAAATTGAAGATTGTCTTATGCCGTATAACTAAGATGTTTGATGGCAGCAATGCATCTAAATGTGATGATGGGTACACTATTATTGGTGAAAAAGTTGGTCAGATAACTTAAAGAAGGTTAGGAAAGAGAATAATTAAATGGATACATAGTATATGTCAAGTTTTGCTGAGTGTCTAAATCTTATAAAAAGATGTACTTTAAAGAGAGAAAATGCCTACTGAAGCCTTAAAATAAGCTTTAATATAATTAAAAATGCTATGTCAACGACTAAAGGAGATAATATGATGACAATTTGATATCTATATCATGGCAGCCAGCAAAATAGTAGAATTCTCGAGATAAGACTCACAAAGGTACAATAAAGATTTATTTTGGATTTTATTGTACCAATATTGAAAGTCAGGCTATAAGATGGGCTACAGAGATTTGATGGTAAAGGATTTATAAGTGAATATGAATATGTCCCTAGAAATGAATTAAATATTAAGCACTCACCGATATGACTGAAGAGTGTGCTTGATTTTATAGTAGATTGCAGGCTGGCAAACCTCACACTTTGACATTGTGGAAGGGCCTATGGCAAATGATACGATATTTAACTCATGTTCAGGATTTTTGCTGATAAAAAGATAAGCAGAGAGGCGTTTTGGGCATTGGCTAAATTTAGCAGACCAACACATCAAATAAGCTTATACGGTTAGAGCACTTTCCACTCTTACATTTATCAGGGGAAGAGAGGTGACCAATGAAGAATGATAATGACCTCTTTTTACCTGTAGTCTGATTGAGTTCATTGGAAGACGGCAGAAACTTAAGCGTTCTGATGTTGTCACATACCTTGAGTGAAGAAAAATCAAGAGAATCTATAATTATGCAGATGTTTTTCATTGTGAACCAATAGAGAAGGTTGCAGATGATTTTATAAATATCTGTGGGATTCCGACAGAGAGTTTGACAATGTTGCAAAATGCAAGTATGCTATCCCCTGATTATTGGAAGATAGGCGCTGTATATGAAAGACTTATCGAGGATGTGTCTGAATATTCGGGTAAAGATGTAATAAGTTGCCTG